>OJBO01000012.1_pt1 | contig 144598 bp, 147 predicted proteins | sample 1590461 | NCBI WGS metagenome assembly OJBO01 (sample SAMN05416836, study PRJEB24817) | seawater metagenome | isolation source: Sea water | place: Canada:Atlantic | collected 2013-07 | reverse complement strand
AACCTCTCCTTGCATGGGGCCGGGGGCGGAGCCCCGAAAGGGAGTTGAGTTTGAGGTCTGAGTTTGCGAGTTGAGCTTAAAGCAGCGCAATTGAATGAATTAAGCAGTTAAAATCGACGAAATTTCACTCCAGTCTATTGGGCAGCAATGGATATTGGTTACCTTCTTGTATGGCGTGTTCAAACCTTCGAGCTGGCCTTATCTTCGCTAGTTTCATTAAGCGACACCAATAAATAAAATCAGTCTGTGATCTTCGTTAGGTGGTTTTATCAAGGATTCGACGTTCCTGTTTTCATTGCTTTTGGGTATGATCAACACACGAGTTTTTAGTAGGAATAAGTTGTGTCGCAGTTTGATCAGGAATCTATTGTATACGGCGTGATTCGTCATTTGCCGTCTACTGAAGAGTTGTCTGCCCGACGTGAACGCCGAAACAATTGGGCGGCAGTACAGGACCTACCATTAGGCTTTGATGATGAATGTTCGCTATTGAAGCGTGAAATGTTCTCTCTATCTGGCGAAGACGCGTTCAGCGGCGCTTATCAAACGCAAATCGTACATTTTGCCGGGTCGTATCGAGCGGTTGAGTATGAGTGGGAGAACTGGCTGCGTCAGTTTGAAGCGTTACTCAAAAGCATGTATTGGGTATCTGCCACGGTTCATCTTGAAACCGAGCTTTCAGGTAAGCACACGTTTAATTGGCAAGCCGATGAAGGTAAGGCACACATGCCTTCAGATGCCGACCTTCGTATGTCCTGCGAGTGGGAAAGGGAAGCGGCTTTTGTCATGTGAAGACGCCCCTGAAGAAGGGGTGATCCGTGTGCCATACGACAGATTGTCGGCGGATGCGCTTGAAGGCATTATTGAAGATTTCGTGTCTCGTGAAGGTACTGATTACGGAATGGAAGAGTATTCCTTCGACGATAAAAAATCTCAGGTCATGGCTCAAATTCGCAAAGGCAAAGTCGTTGTATTATTCGACCCGTTTGCCGAAACCTGCCATTTGGTTTTGGCCGATCAAGTTCCCAGCGGTTTATAACTTTTCGATTTCCGCCTATCTTAGTTAGACATAATAAGACGCTTCTACTCCTCGCGGCAGTAGTGAACTTAGATGATGGAAATCCACAGCTGATTGGCTTGTCTGTTGCGTTGAATCAATAGATACCGTGCTGTATATCGGTTATTGCTAGGTTAGTGAGTGCTGCTTATGGATAGTCTTTTCGGCGGACCTCGTTATTTCTAAGGAGCTGAAATATGCCAGAGCATTCGATTGAACTTCTAGGTCAAAAATTCTCATACCCTACCACATGGCAAGGATCATTCTCGGTACTTGTTGTATGCGGATGCATTACGGTCGCGACTGTCATGTTGTCGCCCGAGCAAATTGATTCACTGGGCGCGGCATTTGGTCGCGAATCCAGTGAGCGATTAGAGAGTGAGCTGTTTTCTATTAATGAAAAGCTGAGTAGTGAAAACGCTACGCTAAAAAATGATCTTCTGAAATTAACTGATACAGCCAATATTCCTGAGCGTGAAAAACGTAAAATAGTGTCTCAAGTTGAAACTTCTGAAAAAGAGTTAACTGCGGCTTATGCGAATGTGATTGAGATGCAAAGTGAGCGTAAGACGATGCTGAGTGAGGCGATACCAGCCTCTAGCTTAGAGCAGAAAAAACTATTAAGTATTGAAGAAGCGAAGGTGGCGAAGCAGATTAATCTGCTGAAGCAACAACAAGAAATTCAAAAAATAAGATATTAATCATCAATCGGCTTATTCGGTCAGGTTAGTGCACAGCGCATAACCTACCGAATGTTAATTTTTAGTCGTTGATGTTTATTGAGGTTACGTCTTCTCCACAAGCTCTTGTAATTCTTCTGGCAATTTACTTCTAATGAGCGCGCGTATAATAAATCGTGACGGTGACAGGGCATCTTTTACAATGTTGCTGACCGGTGGCGCGTCGCCACTTATTTGTGCCGCCAGTATCTCAGCACACAAAGGCGAAGACGCTAGCCCCCGTGAACCATGGCCAATATTTAGCCAGACTCGTGGCAGCCAAGGCATGGTGGTAGAGGGAATTTGTTTCGCATTACGTGTTATTTGTTTAAACCGCTCGACGAATAGTTTGCTGTCGACGACTGGGCCAATTAATGGCAAATAATCAGGGGTGGTGCAGCGAAAACTGACGCGGCCGCCAATAACTTTAACGGCCTCTGCGGCAGTCGCCCATTCAGGCCCAAATTCTTCTAGATGGTCAATGTTCGTTTGATGATCGCTATCGCGTAGTTCGGTGTTGTCATCATTGAGGTTGTATGTAGCACCTAGGCAGAGCCGACCATTTAAGGCCGGTGCTAAGTAGCTACGCGCACATAATACCGATTGAGCGTTAGGTAGGTTCGATGGATCTAAGTAGCTCATTTGCCCACGTATGCGCTTTGTTGGCAGGTGTACTTGTTCGCCGAGCAGCTCTTTAGCTTTGAATGCCGTCGCTATAATTAGGCCGTCCGCGTGCAGGTTGGTTTTGTTTACAATGGCTGTTACACCGTCGTTGTCTGCTTCAAAACGTTCAATCGCTTGAGTATAAAAAGTGATGTTTGGGTGATCAAGCAATGCATGGCAGAAATCGGCAGGCGCAACCCAACCAGCTTTGGGGAAGTATAAGCTGCTATTGCTGAGTGCATTACCACTGGCCGCTTGGTTTTGCTCAACGGTGGTTGGGTATATCAAGGATTCTGGTGGTTGTTGGCGAGCCATAAAGTTTTGCTGGCGCTGAGTTTCTTTCTCGCTCCATGATATTTGCAGCACGCCACAATCGTCCCAACTTTTGCCTTTACTGTCGTCGGTTAATATTTCAGCAACGCGTTCTACCGCATGTAAATAGGCTTGGCGGTAGAAGTCCGTATGAGTTGCAGAGTCGCCTGCTGCGAGCTTAACGTACAGTCCACCCTGAACATTTCCTGAGGCTCCATTCGCGATACCGTCGGGGTCAAATACGTGTATTTGATAACCTCGTTCGGCCAGCGCTCGGGCGGTGGTGCAACCGGCAAGGCCAGCACCTGCAATCAAAATCTTTGCGGCAGGCTTTAATGTTGGCGCTTCGGATGACCAAGGCGTTTGATAGTTAAGAGGGTTTATCTCAGGCCCGGAAAAAGCCATGTAATGGCCAGCCTGCATCTCGTATTTTTTGCCAAAACCGATGCGTCGCTCTACGTTAAATCCTGCCCCCCTCATACCGCGTCGTGCGACACCCGCGACGGTATAGGTGGCAAAGGTGGATGTTACTCCACGATAGTGTGACTCGCGGCTAACGCGGCGTATATCTGTAAATAATTCATCCGCCCACATGTCTGGATTTTTGTAGGGGGCAAAACCATCAAGATACCAAGCATGTACCGGCGCGCTGAGTTGCTTTGCCGCGTCTTTTATATCTGCAAATATCAGGGTCAGGGTGACTTTTTCTTCGGGCCAGGACAAGGTATGAAAGCCCGGAGTGATGGGCGGGTAGCGTTTCACCAATGTTTTCGCTAGGTCTGAAAGTTCCGGCCATATCGATAATGCACGGCTGAGTTGTTCTTTGCTGAGCGGATATTTTTCAATGCTGGTGAAGTGCAACCAAAGAGAATTTTGCTTTGTCGGTGGCTGCTTTGTCGATGGATGCTTTGTCGATGGATGCTTTGTCGATGGATGCTTTGTCGATGGATGCTTGGCGTTGAATTGTTTAAACGCCTGCCAAGTTGCGAGAAAATTAAGCCCCGTGCCAAAACCTGTTTCCACAATATGAAACGGCCCTTGGTGCGTATTCCAGCGCTCTGGAATGCCGTTATTTTGTAAAAATACATGGCGAGTTTCTTCTAAACCATGGCTGGCGGAGAAGTAGGGGTCATCAAAGTCAGCAGCAACTGGCTGGCCGTCTTTATTCCAGCGTAACTCGGGTGGCGATAATGCATCACGTGAGGGCGCTGGCTTGGGGGGATGACTTGAAGAGCCTGATGACTTGTATGCCACGGTGTTGATCCGACGTTGAGTTAATAGTGCCCATTGTAATGAAGAAGACAGCTTAGAGCGAAGGGCGTAAACTCGCGATTATGTATTTTCAGATATTTACCGTCCTCTTTCCTGTCATTTTGTGTGCTTTTCTTGGGGCGCTCTGGGCCCGCTCAGGCCAGCGTTATGATAGCGACTTTGTCTCTCGGCTGGTGCTGAACATCGGTGCGCCCGCGCTAATTTTATCGACCTTAAGTCAAGTGGCTATTGATCCATCCTTATTTGCTGATATCGCCATCGCTTGCGTTCTGGTCTCATTAACCATGGCGTTATTAGGTTTTGTTATTCCTCGGTTGTTGGGAGATGACGTTCGAACCTACTTACCATCATTTGTATTTCCAAATGTTGGGAATATGGGGCTGCCCGTATGCATGTTTGCGTTTGGCGAACAGGGGTTAGCGCTTGCGTTGATTTTTTTCATGGTGCTTTCTGTGGCGCATTTTCCCGTCGGAATTCTGATGGCGGGTGGACGTGAGGCTGGTGGCTTGATGGGCATCATAAAAATGCCGATTCTCTACGCCATTGCACTGGCTGTGCTCTTGATGATGAGTGGAGCTGTACTACCCGGCTTCTTGAATAACGCGGTCTCTTTAATTGGCGCGATGACGATTCCGCTGATGTTAATTACGTTGGGGGTGTCGTTGTACAGCTTGAAAGTATCAGGCTGGGGGAAGGCGTTGCTCTATAGTTTAATTCGTATACTTGGCGGTTTAAGTGCAGGGCTGTTGGTGGTGTGGTGGCTTGATATTGAGGGAGTTGCACGAAGCGTCGTCTTAATTCAAAGCTCTATGCCAGTGGCGGTATTTAATTATTTGTTTGCGGTGAGGTTTGATCGTCAGCCCGACGCTGTGGCCGGGCTGGTTGTAGTATCGACGTTACTGTCGTTTGTTTCGTTGCCGATACTACTTAGTTGGCTGATTTAGTTTGGCAGTAAGTTGCCAGATTCTTGGGCCGCTTTATCAATCACTTTGGCATCGTAAATGGTGATTGGGTTGCGCGGAATGTCACGGGCACCAGTGGGTACTTGCGAAATTCGATCAATAATTTCCATGCCTTGTACAACACGACCAAATACAGCGTAACCGTAATCACGTACGCCATGATCAAGAAAGCTGTTGTCTTTTACGTTAACAAAAAACTGGCTAGTGGCGCTATCAACCGATGACGTACGTGCCATTGCAATACTGCCACGCTTATTTTTAAGGCCGTTTTTAGCTTCATTTTTGATCGCTGGTTGAGTAGCTCGTTGAGTCATATCAACATTGAAACCGCCACCTTGCACCATAAAGTTTTTAATAACACGGTGAAAAATCGTACCGTCGTAGTGGTCGCTTTCAACGTATGCAATAAAGTTCTCAACAGACAGTGGGGCTTTTGTCTTGTTCAGTTCAAATTCAATGTAACCTTCACTGGTGTTTAAGCCGATGTTAACGGTCTCGTCGAGAGCGTGTGTTAATGAGCTGCTCAGTGCAGTGAACATGCTCAGTAGTGCAATGGCAATAATACGCATAGTGTTGTTTCCTTATTATTAATGATGAAAGTCGATCAGCTCCAGCCACTGTTACTACGGCGGCTGCGTAAATTTGGTAATACAAGGCCAGCGAAAATACCGGCAAAAACGAGTCCACCACCATAAATTAGATATGCTTGGGTGCTGTCTTTTCGTAGCTGTTGGTTTTCAGCGGACAAAGTTTCTACTTGCAATTCCAACTCTTGATTACGAACCGTTAACTTTCGGGCTTTATCATCTAAAGCTAATGCGTTTTCAGAGACGTTTTTAATACGTTCTAATTCACGCTCTAATTCTGTATTGCTACGGCTGGCGTCGGCACGTTCAGACTTTGTGTTCTCTAAATCAGAGCGTAATTGATCACGTTGTTCTTTTGTTGTGGTCAATTCAGCTTTTAAGTTCTCAAGTTCGCGTTTGGCAAAAATCAGATTTTCTTTGGCCACCGGCTGATTAACTAAGTATTGAGTGCGAACCCAACCTTCAATGCCTTTGCTGGTTTTTACGTGAGTGAAGTCGCCTTCTTCACCGAGAAAGATCAAGTGCTCACCACTTTGAAGCACCTTCAATATACGGTGTGCGTTCGATGCACCTGAGCGTAGTTGGATAAATAGCTGGTCGCTGACGTAGCGTTTTTCAACAGCATGAGCGGCTTCAGACATCAATACGAGTCCGATCATGAGTGTTATAAAATACTTCACTATTAGCTCCTTATTGTTATTAATGGGCGTGCTTATTAAGGAAGCACTTTTTTAAATGGTTTAACCAGGACCTTTGCGTAGACACCGGCATCAACATAAGGATCGGCGTCAGCCCAAGCTTGAGCGTCTTCAAGTGATACGAACTCTGCAACGACTAAACTCCCGGTAAAACCTGCTTCGCCGGGATCTTCGTTATCTAATGCCGGATGAGGGCCTGCTATCAATAAACGGCCTTCATTTTTCAATTGTTCTAGGCGTTCTAGGTGCGCAGGGCGAGCTTCCTTACGCAATGGCAAGCTGTTTTGAATGTCTTCACTGATAATGGCGTACCACATTACTTAGGTTCCTCTTTGATGTAGCGCGATAAATACACACCTTGGGCAATGATGAAAATGATGGTTAAACCCAGTAAGCCAAATAGTTTGAAGTTAACCCAAAAATCTTCACTGAAGTTATAAGCTACAAATAAATTGAGCACACCACTTAACACGAAAAATAACACCCACGCATGCGAGAGTTTGGTCCAAACCGCTTTAGGCAGCTCTAAGTTGGCACTCATCATGCGCTCAAGTAGGGTGGTGCCAGTAAACATCTGATAGCCGATAAACCCTAGGGCAAAGGCCCAGTTAACGATGCTTGGTTTCCACTGGATAAAGGTTTTGTCTTGGAGAGCAACCGTTAAGCCTCCAAGCAAAACAACAATGGCCAAAGTAATTAGGTGCATTTTCTCGACTTTGCCCCAAACCATTCGAGTGACCAATATCTGAATAATGGTGGCTGGAATAAGCACTGCTGTCGCCAGAATTAATGGCTCGGTCGCACGTAAAAGATCGATATGCTCGCTGCTAAGGTAGGGTGCTAAGCCATCAATAATAGAGGCGGCCATCTTAAAAACGATAAAAAAGATGGCAATGGGGAGATAATCTAGGAGTAACTTCATTCGCTATAGGGCTTCGGTAGATTTACAATGGTTGGCATTATGTCTTAAGCCACTGGTACCGTCCAATCGCAGTTCGGTTCTTGTATGCACAGTTTTCTGTATTAAATGATGGAGCGTCATTATGGAGTATTCAACGTTGGGGTCTTCAAATTGATATCCACCATTGATTTACACTGCCACACCACTGCCTCTGATGGCACTTTATCGCCAGAGATGTTGGTGGAGCGCGCAGCTGAACGCGGCATCAAAACCTTGGCTATTACTGACCACGATACTTTGGCAGGGTTCCGTAGTGCGAAAATTCGGGCCGACGAATTGGGAATCGAGTTGATATCTGGCATTGAGCTGTCTTGTGTGTGGGGGGGGATTACCATTCATATTGTGGGGTTAAATATGGATGTGAACAGTGCCGTGATGCAGGAAGCAGAAAAACGACAGGTGATTGCTCGTTCACAGCGCTCAAAACTGATTGCTGAACGAGTGGGTAAACGTTTAAAGCAGACAATCGATCTTGATGCCGTGCGTGAATACGCCAATGGAGATGCTCTTGGGCGGCCGCATTTTGCTAAGTACATGATTGATCAAGGCTGGGTGCCGAATATGGCCGTTGCCTTTAATAAGTACTTAGGTGCAGGCAAACCGGGTGATGTAAAAGCCAGCTGGCCTGAGATGGAAGAGGTGGTGAGCTGGATTGTTGATGCCGGCGGTGTCGCTGTGATGGCCCACGCACATTTATATAAAATGACACGCACTAAACTGAAAGCCTGCTTGCATGATTTTATTGATTATGGCGGCAAGGGCCTAGAAGTCGCTTACGGCAAGATGGACGCGAACCAGCGAGGTCAAATGACCGCACTAGCGAAAGAGCTTGAGCTGCTAGGTTCTTGCGGCAGTGATTTTCATGGGCCGAATCGTTTTGGCTTAGATCTAGGTGTGATGCCGACATTTCCGACAGATTTAATTCCGGTGTGGTCAGAATGGTCTGAGATGTCTGCGGCGCAGGCGTAATTTTTCAAATCCGTTATTTATCGTATTGTTATGGCCATTGGCCGAAGGACGTATCGTGAGTCAGTTTTTCCAGATCCATCCAGATAACCCTCAAGCCCGCTTGATAAAACAAGCCGCAGACATACTTCGTGATGGTGGGTTAGCGGTTATCCCTACCGACTGTGCCTATGCCTTGGCGTGTCGTTTAGGGGATAAAAAAGCGACTGAGCGTGTGCAGCGTTTACGGCAGCTTGATAACCGCCATAATTTTACATTGCTGTGTCGGGATCTGTCTGAATTGTCGACATTTGCTAAGGTCGCAAATACCGAATACCGTTTATTGAAAGCGCACACTCCGGGAGCCTTTACTTTTATTCTTGAAGCGACTCGTGATGTGCCACGTCTACTGATGCACCCTAAGAAGCGTACGATTGGCATTCGTGTGCCGAATAATCCCATCGCGATGGCCCTGCTTGAGGAAATGGGCGAGCCATTAATGACCAGTTCATTAATTATGCCCGGTGACGATATGCCGCTATCTGATCCTTACGACATTCGTGCCACGCTCGAGCATCAGTTAGATCTTGTTATCGACGGTGGTTTTTGCGGCTTTGAAGCCACCACCGTGATTGATATGACGGGTGAGGTGCCAGAAGTTGCTCGTCAGGGCGTTGGTGATGCGAGTGCGTTTCTGTAAAGCCAATAACAATTTCGTCTTCGGCTGATTAAGGCTGTCGTCAACCTACGTAGGCACAGCCCGGTTAAAACGCTATCATTGCGCCTTTTATGATTCTACAGAAGTAACGGGTCCGCAGATGAGCAAACAGCGCGTTTTAACCGGTATTACCACCACAGGCACACCGCATCTTGGTAACTATGTGGGGGCTATTCGTCCAGCGATTGAAGCCAGCCGTGATACGAACAACGAATCCTTTTATTTTCTTGCGGACTTTCACGCCCTGATTAAATGTCAGGACCCTGCCGCTGTTCACCAATCGACCACTGAGATTGCCGCGACTTGGCTGGCGTTAGGCTTAGATACCGACAACGCCGTGTTTTATCGTCAGTCTGATATCCCGGAGATTCCTCAGCTGACTTGGCTATTAAGCTGTGTTTGCTCAAAAGGCTTAATGAACCGAGCACATGCCTATAAAGGCGCGGTGGATGCGAACATTGCCGAAGGCGAAGATGCTGATAAAGCCATCACCATGGGATTGTTCAGTTACCCAGTATTGATGGCTGCCGACATATTAATGTTTGGTGCACATCAAGTGCCGGTGGGTAAAGATCAAATTCAGCACGTTGAAATGGCTCGTGATATAGCGCAGCGTTTTAACCATATTTACTGCAAAAAGACGCCGTTGATGACGCTGCCAAACTATCAAGTAGACGACAACGTAGCGGTACTACAGGGGCTTGATGGTCGTAAAATGAGTAAGAGCTACGGCAATACCATTCCGTTGTTTTTGCCTGAGAAAAAACTGCAAAAACACATAAATAAAATCAAAACTAACCTGCTTGAGCCGGGTGAAGCGAAAGATCCCGATACTTCTACGGTATTTCAATTGTGGAAAGCTTTTGCTAACGAACAGCAAACCGCAGAGATGCGTCAAGCCTTTGCTGATGGCATTGGTTGGGGCGATGCCAAGAAACAGCTGTGTGCACTTGTTAACGAAGAAATCGCTGAAGCACGTGAGCGCTATGAAGATTTGATGTCTCGCCCAGCTGATATTGAAGCCATTTTGCAACAAGGGGCCGAGAAGGCTCGCGCAGTCAGCGTACCAATGCTGGCTGAGGCGCGAAAGGCGGTAGGTATTTACGGCCTTGGCTGATATACATTTAAGTGATCTGGAGTACACTGCCAGTATGATGGACAGACTTATATGATCGATAGAAGAGGACGTCGGCTTGAGCACAGTTGATCCGCAGAGGCGGGTAGTATCAGGAATGAGACCTACCGGCCCAGTACATTTAGGGCACTATCACGGTGTGTTAAAAAACTGGGTAAAGCTGCAGCATGAGTACGAGTGCTTCTTCTTTGTTGCTGATTGGCATGCACTGACGACCAAATACCAATCGCCGGATAAAATTCTTCCTGCGACGTGGGATTTGGTCATCGATTGGTTGGCTGCTGGGGTGAACCCCGGCTCAGCTAACTTATTTATTCAGAGCCGAGTACCGGAACAAGCAGAACTACATTTACTGCTTTCAATGATCACGCCACTGAGCTGGCTTGAACGCGCACCGGCCTATAAAGAGTATCTTGATCAGCACCGTGATGGCGATAATGCGAGTTTTGGTGTGCTTGGTTATCCCTTATTGCAAACCGCCGATGTATTGGTTTATCGCGCAGGCTTAGTCCCGGTCGGAGCCGATCAAGCACCACATGTTGAGTTGGCTCGTGAAATATCCCGACGCTTTAACCACCTGTACGGCACCGAGCAAGATTTTGCCAGCAACGCCGAAGCCGCGGTGCGTAAGCTAGGTAAGAAAACCGGCAAGTTATACAGTGAACTACGATTGGCGTTTACTCGTTATGGTGACGCTGATGCCCTGGCTACTGCACAGGCTTTGATCAGAGAACAAGGTAGTTTAACCCTTGCGGATAAAGAGCGTTTACTGGGGTATCTTGAAGGCGATAGCGTGGCCATCTTACCCGAGCCTCATGCTGTGTTGTCAGCAAGCGCGGCCAAAATGCCGGGCCTTGATGGTCGTAAAATGTCGAATGCTTATGGCAATATTATTCCGCTGCGAGCTGAACCGGATGACGTAGCGCGCAGTTTACGCAACATGCCGACCGATCCAAAACGTGTACGCTTGTCTGATCCAGGAAACCCTGATGACTGCCCAGTGTGGCAGTTTCATCTCGTGTTTACCCCTGAAAACGAGCAAGTTGCAGTAAGTGAGAAATGCCGCTCGGCGGGGTGGGGCTGTATTGAGTGTAAGCAGTGTGTGGTTGACCGCATTGTGACTGAGCAAGCGCCAGTGCGTGAACGCGCTAAGCATTTTGAAGACAATCAAGATTTGGTTCATAGCATCGTTGCCGAAGGCACTGAAAAAGCGCGTGACGCGGCGAGAGCAACATTAGAAGAAGTTCGTGATGCCATGGGCCTCGCGTATCGTTGATTGAACGTTTGACTTGAGAAGCAACGATGGCAGTGGAAACCAGCAATAAGCACTCTACAAACAATCAAGCTGCTGACGCTAAAAGCGGTGACCAAAAAGGTCACGCTCGGCAAAATGAAATGCCGTTTGCGTTAGTGCAAGGGCTGCCAATGACGCAGCTGCCACTTGATTTGTACATTCCACCCGACGCCCTTGAAGTAATACTTGAGCAATTTGAAGGGCCGTTGGATTTATTGCTGTACCTGATTCGTAAGCAGAACCTCGATATTCTTGAAGTGCATGTTTCTGAGATTGTTGATCAATACATTCAATACATTGATTTGATGCAAGCGCTGCATTTAGAACTCGCCGCCGAATATATGGTCATGGCGGCGATGTTAGCGGAAATTAAAAGTCGCATGTTATTGCCGCGTAATACGGTAGAAGGTGAAGACGGGGAAGAAGACCCTCGGGCGGAGTTGATCCGCCGGTTGCAAGAATATGAACGCTTTCGCAATGCGGCGGAGCAACTTGATGAGTTGCCGCGTTTAGAACGAGATATTCACGTTGCACAAATTGATGCGCCAGACCGCATTCAGGAGCGTATTCATCCGGATGTCGATATGCGAGAGCTGATGATTGCAATGGCGATGGTGATGCGCCGAACTGAGCGTTTTGAACATCACGAAGTCGCCCGCGAGCAGCTCTCAACGCGAGAAAGAATGAGCGCTATTTTGGAACAACTGAAAGGTGGTCACTTTGTGCCTTTCCGCAACTTGTTTGAGCCAGAAGAGGGTCGTTTGGGTGTTGTGGTGAGCTTCTTGGCGATACTTGAACTGATTAAAGAATCATTGATTGATATTGTGCAGCACGAACCACTGCAGGCGATTCACGTAAAATTGAGAGGGGCAGATGACGCAGCCAGCGCTGAAGCACATTCTTGAAGCTGCCATGATGGCAGCAGGAACGCCGTTATCGGTTGAACGTATTAAAACCTTATTTGACGAAGACAATGCACCCTCGTCGACGGCGATATATGATGCGATTGTTGAATTGCGCAAGGATTTATTAGGCCGTGGTGTAGAAGTCAGCGAAGTCGCTTCGGGGTTTCGTTTGCAGGTGCGCGCTGACGCCGCACCCTACGTGGCACGCTTGTGGGAAGAAAAACCGCAGCGCTATTCGCGTGCCTTACTGGAGACATTGTCGCTCATCGCGTATCGTCAGCCCATTACCCGTGGCGACATCGAAGATGTACGTGGTGTGGTGGTCAGTTCTAGCACCATGAAAACCCTGCTAGAGCGAGAGTGGGTGCGAGTTGTCGGTTATCGAGATGTCCCTGGTCGCCCGGCTATGTATGCCACCACAAAAGAGTTTCTCGATTATTTTGGGTTGGCCTCCCTCGAAGATTTACCGTCCTTGATGGAAATTCGTGAGATGGACGATGCCAACCGACGGTTAGCTTTGGGCGATGATGCTGAAGCGCGTCAGGCAACGCCGGAGCGTTATGACTTTGTCAGTGATGATGAGCGCGAAGAGCGTGGTGCAGAAGTATTGAGCGACACCGCCGACGATATAGCCAATGCGGAGGCCCTGATTGATCAGGTTGAAGATAACGTATTTGAACCGGCGGACGGCAAGAATAAAGGCGAAGGCCGACGAGTGCGCGATTTAAGTCAGATACTCGAGCGCTTGGAAGAAAAACACGGACAGCAGGCGGAATCTGCTGCTGCAGAACAATCAGATCCTCAGGACGCAGATGCGCTCCCCGAGGACACTATGGATAAAGAACAGAACAATGAATGAACGCATTCAAAAACTACTAGCCATCGCCGGTGTGGCGTCTCGTCGTGAAGCGGAGCGTTGGATTGCCGATGGCCGTGTCACGGTCAATGGTGTGATTGCTACCTTGGGCGATCGTGCTGGTCGTCATGATGAGGTACGGGTTGATGGTCGCTCGATTGATGTATCGGATGCCGGTAAATCTTGCCGCGTTATCGCCTACAACAAACCGATCGGTGAAGTATGTACGCGTAATGATCCTGAAGGTCGCGCAACGGTGTTTGATCACTTACCAAAAACAAAAAATGAACGTTGGATCAACGTCGGTCGTCTGGATATCAATACCAGTGGTTTGTTGTTATTCACCACGGACGGTGAAATGGCGAATAAGCTGATGCACCCGTCGAGCGAAATTGACCGTGAATACGCGGTGCGTGTTCGTGGTGACGTTGATGAAGAAATGATCAAACGCTTAAAAGAAGGCGTTATGTTGGAAGACGGCATTGCGCGTTTTACTGACGTACGTTTCTTTGATGGTGATGGCCAGAATAAGTGGTATCACGTGGTGGTGATGGAAGGACGTAACCGAGAAGTTCGTCGTCTTTGGGAGAGCCAAGGTATTACTGTGAGCCGTCTTAAACGTGTTCGTTATGGCTGTATTTTCTTACCGGGTAATGTGCCGGTAGGAACTTGGGTTGAGATGGGACAAAAAGACGTCAACGAGCTTTACGACTTAGTGGGTGTTCGACCTAAGCAAGCGAAGCGCTTTATCGGTAAAGAAAAAGAACAGATGGATCGTCAGGCGGGTAAACAAAAGATCCGTCAAACGGTGGGACGTCGCCGCCCGAAGGCTTAAGGTCATTTCAGGCGTTTAGCTCGTTCCTCTATGAGAGACAGCTCATCCCATAAGCCAGCGGCGCAAGAGTTATTCTTGCGTATGCTGGCTTTCTTCTTTCTCGATAAATGGCATGTCGAGATCACAAATTACTCGGTTTCTTCCTTGATCTTTGGCGACATACAAGGCTGCATCTGCGCGAGACACAATGTCTTCGAGTGAGTCCGACATTTGCAAAGTCGCACAGCCTACACTGGTAGTTACTTGTAGAGAGCCTTTGCTATTACTGAACAGCATTTGCCCAATTCCCATGCGAACGCGTTCTGCGATTCGTAATGCGCCAGCTTGATCTGCGCTACTTAGCATAATTAAAAACTCTTCACCGCCGTAGCGAAAGCACATGTCGGTTTGACGAATGCATCCGGCCATTGCATTGACGGCCTCTTTTAAAACCTTGTCACCCATGCTGTGACCAAATTCATCGTTCACGCGTTTGAAGTGATCAAGGTCGAGCATGAGTATCGATAGGGCTTGATCATGACGTTTCGCTAGTTCGATTTCTCGGTTTAACGTTTTGTCTAACGCGACCCGATTGCCTGCCCCTGTCAGTGGATCTCTGAATGCGGCGGCAAGTGCTTCGTGGTAGCGCAGGGCATTGCGCATCGGGTAGACCAAGGCGGTCATTAAGCCTTCGATATTTGCCAGTTCGTGCTCGCGAAAACGGGTGGAGCGATGAAAGGCAATATCACCCATGTAGTCTTGCTGGGTTTGCAGGCGATAATTTGCGGTGTGCAAGCTATTACGTCCAACTGCAATGCTGGTATTGCTTGGCTCGTGATGGAAAGATAATCCATCGATTAATACTGCTTGTTGAATTTCTTCCAAGAAAATTTCAAGCAACTGGCTCAGTTCGAGTGTTGTTTGTAGTTTTCCGGATAAACGCAAGAGTACTTCAGGGCGTATGTCTGGGCGGGGCGCAAGGTCGCCAAAAGGCGTAATTACTTTGTCGTCTCGCAGTTCTGCTCTGCCATTCATCGGGCTGACCATGAGCTACCTCATCAGTTGGTTTATTCACTGATTAGGAATAAGCGATTTCTGTGCCAAGCTATCAAATACTTAAAAACTCTAATAAAAACAAAGAGTTGAGTATTTTAGGCCTGTGGAGAATATAAAATGAACAATAGTTTGACGGAAAGATTAAGATTTTCTTGCCAATTTCCTGACTTCATTTTTATTAAAGCGGAACAGGAAATTGGCAGTCGGTTGTTTATTTAGATGGGCTTTCTGATTTTACTTGAGCATCTCTTTTCGGTTGAGCATCTCTTTTAGGTTGGGCATCTAGGCTCTGCCCGTGAGTACCGATGGAAGCCGGACTCATAAGGTGCAGGTAGAGAGGCATGATGTCCTCGACATCCACGACGGTCATTGGATTTTCAGCAGGGTACGCGGCTGCTCGCATGCTCGTGCGAGTCGCTCCGGGGTTGATGCAGTTCACACGAATATCACTGGTGTTTTCAAGCTCGTCGGCGAGCAACTGCATCAGGCCTTCTGTTGCAAATTTGGAGACGGAATAGGCCCCCCAATATGCTCGGCTTTTTCGACCAACGCTGCTGGTAGTGAGGATTACAGAAGCGTCAGCAGGGGCTGATTTCAGCAGCGGCAGCAGGTGTTTCATCAGCAAAAACTGAGCATTAACGTTGATTTGCATGACCTTTTGCCAGGTGTCCCAGTGGTAGTTCTCAATCATGGTACGTTGCCCTAAAACACCGGCATTAAGCAGCGCGCCGTCTAGGTGCCCAAAGTGCTGAGACACCAGTTCGGCTAATTCTATGTAGAGGTCTTCGTCAGTACGTTCTAGATCGAAGGGCAGAACTGCCGCTTGAGGCAAGCCTTCTGCTTCAATCATGTCGTAGGTGTCGTTGAGAGCTTGCTCTGTGCGTCCGAGTAACAACACGGTGGCGCCTTGACGTGCGTAAGTGAGTGCGGCTTCGCGACCAATTCCATATCCGCCACCTGTCACTAATATGACGCGATTTTGCAAAGAATTGGTGTTTTGTTCAGTCATTGAGTCGATCTCTCTCGTTATCTTTGTGTCGCCCGGCATGTTTGCCGCTCTGTTGTTGGGTCTTTGCCGTATGTTAGCGGCAAGGGTGGCAATGGCGGCAGTCAAGAGTTGCCGGGTTGCCGTTGTTCTTGTGTGTTCGTTATTCGTGCATTACCGACTTAATGTTGTATTAAGTAGTGGTATCAATTCACTGGCGTGATGTATGACTTGGTGTGCATTCCAGTGGATCGGGTTGTCGGTGGGTTCAATGTAACCAAAGGTGGCGGCAATGCTTAACATACGCGCGTTGTGTGCGGCTTCAATATCACGACGGTGGTCTCCGACATACCAGCACTCATTGGGATCGACATTAAGTTGTTTTGCCGCGAGCAATAAACCATCCGGCGCAGGCTTTGAAACGTTGACGTCTTCAGGGCAAACCACACAGGCTGCGTTGAGGGTCATTCGATCCAGTAGTAGTTGGGTGTATTTGGCGGGCTTGTTGGTGACAATCCCCCAAGGAATATTCAGCTGCTCTAAAGCGTCTAGTACCTCTGAGAAACCAGTAAAGAGCTCTGCTTGTCTGCCAATCTCTGTTTCGTAGCGATCAAGCACGCGCTGGCGAAATGTTTGTATCTCGGGATGCTCTCGTTCTACTTCAAACGTAATGCACGCCAAGGCGACACCGCCATTGCTGACTTGCTCGCGAATACGTTCGTGCGGAAGTGGCGTTTTCCCTTCATCGGCGCGCAGAGTGTTAACTACATCGTAAAAATCCGGTGCGGTATCCACTAGCGTACCATCGAGATCAAACAACACCGCTTGGGGGCGGGTAATCTTATTACTCATAGTGCTTCTTTGACTGTGGCGACTAAGTAGTTCACATCAACGTCTTGATCTTTTAGGCGGTAATCTTTGGTTAGCGGGTTGTAGACCATTCCGGTCATGTCGATCACCTGTAGTTCGGCTGCACGACACCAGCGTGTTAGTTCGCTTGGCTTTATAAATTTGTCATAGTCGTGGGTGCCAGCTGGCAACATACGTAATAAGTATTCAGCTCCTAAGATCGCCATGGCATAGGCTTTAGGGTTGCGGTTGATGGTCGAGAAAAACACCATGCCGCCGGGTTTTACTAGGGTGTGGCAGGCCTTAATAATAGAGGCCGGGTCAGGAACGTGTTCCAGCATCTCAAGACAGGTCACTACGTCGAATTCACCGGGCATTTGAGCAGCGAGTTGTTCAACGGGGATTTGTTTGTAATCGACACTTACTCCGCTTTCTAAGGCGTGTAACCGCGCGATGTTCAGTGGTGCTTCACCCATGTCTATGCCGGTGACATTAGCACCACGTTGCGCCATGGCTTCACTGAGAATGCCGCCACCACAACCTACGTCTAGCACCTTTTTACCGGCTAACGTCGCGTGGCTGTCGATGTAGTTCGTGCGCAAAGGGTTGATGTCGTGCAGTGGTTTGAACTCACTGTGCAGGTCCCACCAACGGGATGCTAAAGCTTCAAATTTGGCGATTTCGGCGCGATCAACATTCAGGCTGGGGATGGAGTCTGTCATGGTGCTTCCGTTTATGTGTATTAAAAGTCGTTGTCAGGCGTTATGAGTGGCAAAGTTATAAAGTGCTAGCAATGTTGTCTTGCCATTTCCTGGCAGCCGTTTTTAGTTGCTCTTCATCTAATGTCGTTAGTTTACCTTTTGCGAGCAGTGCCTTACCAGCCACCCAGGTATATTCCGTGTGACGACTGCTGTCTGTGTATACCAATTGAGAAGCGGGATCATACATTGGAGTTTGCGCTAGGTTGTCTAAGCGCACAGCTTGAATATCGGCTGATTTTCCTACTTCTAGTGAGCCGGTGATATGGTCAATACCAAGGGCTTTGGCACCTTCGATAGTGGCCATTTTGAGCGCAGAGATAGCCGGAAGAGCTGCGGCGTCTGCAGCGACGGCTTTGGCTAGCATCGCCGCGGTTTTCATTTCACCTTGGATGTTTAGGTCGTTGTTGCTCGCTGCGCCGTCAGTGCCGAGTGCTACTCTAATCCCGGCTTTCTGTAGAGTGTTTACTGGGCAAAAGCCGCTGGCGAGTTTTAGGTTTGATTCCGGGCAATGAACAATGCTCGCGCCGGTTTGTTTTAATGCTTGAATATCGCTGTCACTAATTTGTGTCATGTGGACACAGCTGACGCGTTCATTTAAAAAACCGAGGTTCGCGAGTCGCTGGATGGGGCGAACGCCATGTAGTTCAATACTTTGCTGCACTTCGAAAGCGGTTTCATGTAGGTGTATTTGCACTGGCATATCAACTTGATCAGCCAGCATGGCGATTTCTTGCAGTGGTTCATCCGACACGGTGTAAGGTGCATGAGGGCCGATACCTATATGAGCCAGTGGCTGATGACGATAACGCTCATGAGCGGCCATGGCTTTGCGAATGTACTCGTCTGCGCTTTGGGCAAAATTGGTAGGGAAGTCTAGGACTGGGGTGAAGGCCACGGTACGCATTCCAGCATCAATGGCCGCTTGCACGCTGTCTCCTGAATAAAAGTACATATCAGCAAAGGTTGTCGTGCCACATTTCAACATTTCAGCCATCGCCAGCTGTGTGCCTTGGTAGACAAATTCTGAGGATACCCATTGGCCTTCGGCTGGCCAGATGTGCTCTTCCAGCCAAGTCATGAGGGGGAGGTCGTCGGCCAATCCACGAAATAAAGACATAGCAGCATGGCCGTGCGCGTTGATGTAGCCTGGCAAGATGGCGTGTTGATCAAGTATGAGGTGCTCGATAGCCTCTGGGCATGTGGCTTCGGTTGGTATGAGTGCAGTGATCACACCGTCTTTTATATATATGCTGTGGTTTTCCAAAATGTCACTGGTATCGCTTATTGGAAGTATCCAGCGAGCATCGATTCTTAGGTCGGCTTTCATTTTTTGTCCTCATCTTTACTGGGCGGAGTATACCGGAATGTGTGCTGGGATGTGTCGAATGGCAATGGTGGCATTGCATATTAAGAGTGGTTAGTAATTAACCAATAGGGAACATCCGTTCAAATACGAAAACGCCTTATACGGCCATTCAGGGCGTCTCATTAGGTATCTGCTTGTTTTGTGGTATGATTCGGGCCTCGATTGGCGTTGTACGTTTTTTAGTGGCGGCGCCTTTTAAATAATAAGGAATACCGCGTTAAGCGGACAACAACACGGGCCAGAGTTTTATGGGTGAGTTAGCCAAAGAAGTTCTTCCGATTAATATTGAAGACGAGCTTCAGCAGTCGTATCTCGATTATGCGATGAGTGTGATCGTTGGGCGTGCGTTGCCAGATGTGCGGGACGGTTTGAAACCGGTTCACCGACGCGTTTTGCACGCCATGAATGTCCTGAGTAACGATTGGAACAAACCATACAAAAAATCGGCTCGTGTTGTTGGTGATGTGATTGGTAAATATCACCCTCACGGTGATTCTGCGGTATATGACACGATCGTTCGTATGGCGCAGGACTTCTCTATGCGTTATATGCTGGTGGATGGTCAGGGTAACTTTGGTTCGGTGGATGGTGATTCCGCTGCGGCGATGCGTTATACCGAAATCCGTATGGAAAAAATCAGCCATGACATGCTGGCTGATATCGACAAAGAAACCGTCGATTGGGTGCCTAACTACGATGGCACTGAGCAAATTCCTGAAGTCTTGCCTACTCGTGTTCCGAACTTATTGATTAACGGCTCCTCGGGTATTGCGGTTGGTATGGCGACGAATATAGCGCCACATAATCTTACCGAAGTGTTAACCGGGTGTTTGGCTCTCATCGATGATCCGAATTTAACCGTCGATGATTTGATGGAATATATTCCGGGCCCAGATTTCCCAACAGCTGCGTTTATTAATGGCCGTGACGGTATCGTTGAAGCGTACCGCACCGGCCGTGGTCGTATCTATTTACGTGCCCGTCATCATTTTGAAGAAGATGACAAAAACGGAAAAGTTAGCATTATCTTTACCGAAATCCCTTACATGGTGAACAAAGCTCGTTTGATCGAAAAGATCGCAGAGTTGGTGAAAGATAAAAAAATTGAAGGCATTACCGAACTGCGTGATGAGTCTGATAAAGACGGTATGCGTATTGTGGTTGAGCTGCGTCGCGGAGAAATGCCAGAAGTCGTACTGAATAATCTATTTGCTCAAACTCAGTTGCAGGGCGTGTTTGGTATTAACACGGTTGCTCTTGTTGATGGGCAACCAAGAATTTTGAATCTCAAGCAACTTCTTGAAGCGTTTGTTAAACACCGTCGTGAAGTTGTGACCCGTCGTACTATTTATGATCTGCGTAAAGCGCGTGAGCGTGGGCATATCCTTGAAGGTCTGGCGTTAGCGTTAGCGAACATCGACCCGGTTATTGAACTGATTAAAAAGTCGCCAACGGCAGCGGAAGCGAAAGAAAGTTTAATCGCAGCCGCGTGGGAGCCGGGTGATGTGCTCGATATGCTCGAGCGAGCGGGTGAGGATGCGTGTCGTCCGGATGACTTGCCTGAAGAGTTTGGTTTCCGTGATGGCTTGTATCACTTATCACCTGCTCAAGCGCAAGCGATTTTGGATTTGCGTCTGCAGAAGTTAACCGGTCTTGAACACGAAAAACTGATTTCTGAATATCAAGTGAAGCTAGAAGAAATTGCCGAGTACCTAGAGATTTTGGGTAGCTCAGAGCGCTTGATGCAGGTGATCCGTGAAGAGTTAGAAGCCATTCGTGAAGAATACGGTGACGAGCGACGTACTGAAATTATTGCTCAGAAACGTGATTTGACCATGGCAGACTTGATTCCAGAAGAGACTCTAGTGTTGACCTTGTCTCATACTGGATATGCCAAAACGCAACCGATGGATACCTACCAAGCCCAGCGTCGTGGCGGTAAAGGCAAGTCGGCGACTTCAATGAAGGACGAAGACTTCATTGAGCATCTGTTAGTGGTCAATAGTCATGACACGGTGCTCTGTTTTACTGATGCGGGTAAAGTGTATTGGTTGACGGTGTACGATATTCCGCAAGCCAGTCGTGGTGCAAAAGGTCGTCCGATTGTTAACGTTCTGAATTTATCATCTGAGGGTGAGCGCATTACTGCGATTCTTCCTGTAGATGAATACAAAGAAGATTTGTACGTCTTTATGGCTACTGCTCGTGGCACAGTTAAAAAGACAACGCTTGATCAATTCAGCCGTCCTCGTTCAAGCGGTTTGATTGCCTGTGAGCTAGATGAGGGTGATCACTTGGTTGGTGTGACAATTACCGACGGCACGCAAGATATCTTGATGCTGAGTGACGCAGGTAAAGCCGTTCGCTTTAAAGAAGAAGACGTACGCGCAATGGGCCGAACCGCTCGTGGTGTTCGCGGTATCAAGTTACAAGATAATCAAAAAGTTATCTCTCTGATTGTTCCGGAAGAGGGCGGTACGATTTTGACGGCGTCTCAACGTGGCTATGGAAAACGTACTTTGGTCAGCGAATTCCCAACCAAGGGTCGTGGAACGCAAGGTGTGATTGCTATGGTGACCAGTGAGCGTAATGGTGCATTAGTTGGTGCAGTCCAAGTGTTTGATGGTGACGAAGTGATGCTTGTCAGTGACCAGGGCACGTTAGTACGTACTCGTGTTGATGAGGTTTCTATCCTTGGTCGTAATACTCAAGGCGTTACCTTGATCCGCGTCTCTGACAAAGAAAAACTGGTCGGTGTTGAGCGTATTTGTGATGCAGAAGAAGCCGTTGCTTTAGTTGAGGGGTTGGAAGGTGAAACGTCTGATCCTTCTTTGGTTGCAAATACATCCACGAGCACCGATAGCGATGAAAACAGTACCTTAGATGGCAATCAAAATGATAATGGGGATGAGGAATAATCATGACGGAAAAAGTCATTGAAAGCCGTCATGATGATGAGATTGATTTGTTCGATCTTGTCGATGATATTCGTGATAAATGGTACTTAGTACTTGGGTACTTCTTGGTTGGTGTAGTGTTGGCGGTCGTGTATGCGCTCAATGCGTCGCCGCTATACAAAACCGAACTTGTATTGCGTGATGCACCAGCATCAGATCTATTGACATTTAATCAACCTGCCTTGCGTACCACGCTGCAACTGGTGTCATCTGAAAAGAAAGATGAATCAGGCGATCCTGTTGAATTGAGTAACGTGCCGGTTTTTGAATTAAGCAGTGATGCCGCGTTCATGGGAGTGCGAGCGGTTGTTCGGTCTGCGACGGCGCGTAAATCCTTTTATCAAGAAATATTGAACTCAGAAAATTCCAAAATTAAAGCGCTTTTGTACAACGATGAATTAACGGAAGAGCAAAATCTTGCTGGATTTTTAGGTCTGTTCACGTTTTCTGATTCAAATAGCAAAACCGATCAAGATATTTATCTAAAAGTGAATATTGAGTTAAAAGATGCTGGACTGGCCAGAGATTTGTTGAATGATTATGTCGACTTTGCTCTGCTGCGTTATGAGAGTCAAATTCGTCAAGAGTTAGTTCGTAAAGTGCAGTCACAACTTGAGTTAAACCAATCTTGGGCGACTAGCTTTCGAGATGCTTATGAATCGGAAAAAGCGAGACGCATCGCTCTCTTAGATGAAGCAGCGGCGGTGGCTGTGAGTATTGGCCAGACGAAGCCTTTTTATAATACCAATGACGTTGTAGTAAGCAGTGAGCCGCCACTTTATATGATGGGTGAGCTTGCGTTAAAACGCGAAGCTGAACAGTTAAAACAGCGCTCGAATAAAGCATCTGAGGATGTGTTTATTGAGGGAATGCCTGCCATACGGAACAGTATTTCTACTTTGGAAAATATGAAAGTAGATTGGGACTCGGTTAATTTTGCCTTAATAGACCAATCTGCTTTATTGCCAATTAAACCTATTAAACCAAGGAAGATGTTGATTGTGGCACTGGGTGGCGTTGGTGGCTTTATGTTTGGTTTGATGGCTGCTCTGCTAGCCGCCGCATCAAGTCGCCATTTGCGTCGTGATCGCAAAGAAACTGGTCACTGGTAGTGCTACTGGGTCGACTGTGACTGTGATGCATTGCAATAGACTAATGCAGTTGTGTGTTAGCGGTTGCATAATGCAATTTCCCGAGTGGTGTGATGAAGCTGTGTTATACAGAATATTTAAGAGAGTGATTCATGAGTCGAGTATTTAATTTCTGTGCGGGCCCTGCGGCATTACCAACCGCTGTGATGGATCGAGCCAGTAAAGAGCTGGCCGACTGGCACGGCAAAGGCCTTTCCATTATGGAAATGAGCCATCGCAGCAAAGAGTTTGTGGGTGTAGCAGAGAAGGCAGAGCAAGATTTACGTGATCTTTTAGATATCCCGGCCAACTATAAAGTCCTATTTATGCAAGGCGGGGCTAGCAGTCAGTTCACTATGATCCCAATGAACCTACTGCGTGGTGGTCAATCAGCGGACTACATCAATACCGGACAGTGGTCTAAAAAGGCGATTGCCGAAGCTAAGCGTTTTTGTAATGTGAGTGTTGTTGCCAGTACGGAAGAAAATAACTTCACGTCAGCACCAAGTCAGGGTCAACTTAATTTAAGCGCTGACGCCGCGTATGTGCATTACACCCCGAATGAAACCATTGGTGGTGTGGAGTTTAATTATATCCCTGACGTGGGTGATAAAGTCCTCGTCGCTGATTATTCATCTTCGATTTTATCTGAACCTGTGGATGTCAGTAAATTTGGATTGATTTATGCGGGTGCTCAAAAGAACATTGGTCCAGCGGGTTTGTGTGTTGTGATTGTGCGTGAAGATCTGCTTGGGGATGTACTACCTTCAACGCCTACCATGTTTGATTACAAGGTAGCGGCGGATAACGCGTCTATGTACAACACGCCTCCTACTTACAGCTGGTATTTGGCGGGCTTGGTATTTGAGTGGATTAAAGATCAGGGCGGCCTAAAAGCAATGGCTGACTTGAATCGCCGAAAAGCTGAAAAATTATATGCATTTATTGATCAGAATGACTTTTATGCCAACCCTGTGGCAATTGAAAATCGCTCGCGTATGAATGTGCCGTTTACCTTGGCGGATGCATCTTTGGATAAAACCTTCTTGGCAGAAAGTGAAGCCGCAGGGTTGTTGAATCTTGCGGGTCATCGTAGTGTCGGCGGAATGCGCGCGAGTATTTATAACGCCGTACCAGAGGAAGCGGTCGATGCCTTGATCGATTTTATGGCCAACTTTGCTAATCAGCATGGTCAGTAAGTTGCAACTACAAAGAATAATAGGTAATAAATAATGAGCGAAGCACAAGAGCTGGAGTCACTGCGCCAGCAGATTGATAGTCTTGATCAAAATATACAGGACTTAATTAATCAGCGTGCAAATTGTGCTCAGCAGGTTGCCGAGGTGAAGCAGCGTTACGCATCGCCCGGAGAATCGGTTGTTTTTTACCGCCCTGAGCGCGAAGCGCAAGTCTTACGCAAAGTAATGGAACGTAATAAAGGTCCATTACCCAATGAGTCTATGGCACGTTTATTCCGTGAAATAATGTCTCAGTGTTTGGCCTTGGAGGAACCTTTGCAGGTTGCGTACCTTGGTCCTGAGGGAACTTTCACCCAGCAAGCTGCGATAAAGCACTTTGGTCATGCTGTGCACTGTAACGGTCAGGTTTCTATTGCGGATGTCTTTCGTGAAGTCGCGAGTGGGGCGGCGGCCTACGGTGTTGTGCCGGTAGAAAACTCCACCGAAGGTGTGGTAACCCACACACTAGACAGCTTTTATGATTCAACTCTGCATATTTGTGGCGAAGTGACATTACGTATTCATCATCATTTTCTAACGCCTGGTATTGAAGAAAAAATTACGCGAGTATATTCACATGCCCAGTCTCTAGGGCAGTGTCGCCGTTGGCTGGATCAAAATTTTGCTGGAAATATCGAACGTATCGCCGTCAGTTCGAACGCGGAAGCTGCGCGTCGAGCGTCTCAAGAAGTAGGCGCTGCTGCTATTGCTAGTGAAGCCGCCGCGGAGTTGTACGATCTGGATATACGACATTCGAACATCGAAGATCGTCCAGATAATACCACGCGCTTTATCATTATCGGCCGTCAAGAAACGGGCCCAAGTGGTGATGATAAAACCTCGATTATGGTATCGAGCCGGAATCAACCTGGGGCGCTATATCATGTCTTAGCGCCATTTGATGAGGCTGGGGTCAGTCTTACTCGTATCGAAACACGCCCTGATCCATCGGGTACATGGAACTACATCTTCTTTATTGATTTTGAAGGACACAGTGAAGATGCAGCGATTGCTCCTTTAATGGAAAAGCTTCGAAATGTTGCGGTGGATTATAAATTGTTGGGTTCATACCCAATAGCCGTACTTTAATAGTGTCAGTGTGCTGGGTTGATTATGCTTTTATGCATGCGTCCTCAGCTAAAAGGTGAGGTATACAGTGTCTGTAAATTATTCAGAATTGGCAGTTGAAGGCGTTCGTAGCTTAAAACCCTATCAGCCAGGAAAACCCATTGATGAGCTGGCTCGTGAGTTGGGTCTTAATGAAGAAGACATCGTTAAGCTCGCCAGTAATGAAAATCCGCTTGGCCCTAGTCCTAAAGCACTTGATGCAATTCGCAAAGAATTTGATGAGCTAACTCGATACCCTGATGGGGCTGGGTTTGAGTTGAAGAAAACCTTATGTGAAAAATTAGGTATTTCGCCCGAGCAGTTAACCTTAGGTAATGGCTCTAGCGACATACTTGATTTTATCGTTCGTGTTTTTGTGAATGATGGAGATGACGTTGTTTTCTCAGAGCATGCCTTTGCTATTTACGGTCTAGTTGCAAAAATGGTTGGGGCTAACTGTATTGTTACTCCTGCAAAAAATTACGGCCACGATCTTGAAGCCATGGCCGCCGCCATCACCGATCGTACTAAAATAGTGTTTGTTACCAATCCAAATAATCCAACGGGCACTTGGAATTCAAAAAATGAACTGATCACTTTTTTAAAGTCAGTGCCTGCTCATGTGATTGTGTTATTGGACGAAGCGTATTTTGAATATGTGCATGAAGCTGATTATCCCAATGGAATTGAACTGCTAAATAGTTATCCTAACTTGGTAATCACTCGCACTTTCTCGAAGGCCTATGGGTTAGCATCTTTACGAGTTGGTTATGGTATTTCCAGTGCTGAATTGGCCGATTTAATGAATCGAGTTCGTCCTCCTTTTAATGTTGATTCTTTTGCACTTGCTGCAGCGAACGCCACCTTGCAAGATGATGCGTACGTTAAAGCCAGTATTGCTCTGAATGATGAAGGGATGGCGTATTTAACATCTGAGTTTGATCGTTTGAACTTAGGTTATATTCCTTCTGTGGGTAATTTTATTAGTTTTAAAGTGCCGAATGGTTCAGATTCAATGAAGGTGTACGCTGATTTGCTAGGCAAGGGGGTGATCGTTCGCCCTGTTGCAAATTATGGCATGCCGGAATATTTGCGCGTATCCATCGGTACGATGGCTGAAAACCGCGTGTTTATTGCTGCGTTAGAGGCTGTGCTCTTTGAGTAACGCATTTCGTATTCCACATATTGCCGTCGTCGGGCTTGGGCTTATTGGCTGCTCACTGGTCAAAGCCTTGCGTGTGCGTGGCTGTGTAGAAAAAATCAGTGGCTATGATCGCAATCTTGATTCGATGGAATTAGCGTTGCGTGAAAACCTGATTGATAGTTACAGTGAGGATTTGGCTGAGGTTGTTTCTGATGCCGATTTAATTATTGTTTCAGTGCCTATATTGGCCGTACGGCCCGTACTTGAAAGTATTGCTCCGTATATTTCAGAGACCGCTGTTATAACGGATGTTGGTTCGGTGAAAGGTTCAGTCGCGATGGATGTGGCGCATGCCTTTGGTGCGGGCTTCCCTCGATTTGTTCTTGGTCACCCTATTGCTGGTTCGGAACGCAGTGGTGTATTGGCGGCGGATGAAAACCTTTATGTTCATCATAAAGTCATACTGACCCCCGAAGCTCATACCAGTGGTGAAGCATTAGCACTCGTGCATGATACTTGGTGTGCTGTGGGTGCGGATATTGAGCAGATGACGGTCAATCATCATGATGAAGTCTTAGCTGCTACGAGTCATTTGCCACATTTGTTGGCATACTCGCTCGTTGATACCTTAGCTAATAATCACGAAAATAAAGAAATTTTTAATTACGCTGCAGGCGGATTCCGTGATTTCACACGAATCGCTGCAAGCAGCCCAATTATGTGGCGAGATATTTTTGCCGCCAATAAAGACCATATTCTCAAAACGCTGGATTTGTTTAGTCACGATTTAGCGTTTTTACGTACCGCGATAGAGCAGGGCGATAGCACCACAGTAATGGGTGTGTTGACTCGAGCGAAAGTCGCGCGTGATCACTTCTCTAAAATACTCGCCCGCCGGGCTTATGTTGAACCTATGAAAACAGCGTCTATTTCTTATATTGCAAATCCTGGTAAAGCACTGAGCGGCAGCTTTCGTGTACCGGGTGATAAATCTATTTCGCACCGTTCTATTATGTTGGGCTCGTTGGCCGAAGGCACCACGGAAGTTAGTGGTTTCTTAGAAGGAGAAGACAGTCTTGCGACGCTACAAGCGTTCCGTGATATGGGGGTGGTGATTGAAGGTCCACATCGCGGACGTGTCACCATTCACGGTGTCGGTTTACATGGATTGCAAGCGCCGCCAAACGCTTTGTATCTGGGTAATTCAGGCACTTCAATGCGCTTGCTCGCAGGTTTGATGGCGGGTCAAGCCTTTGATGTTGAAATGACAGGTGATGAATCTTTATCTAAGCGTCCAATGGGGCGAGTTGCTGATCCTTTAGCGTTAATGGGCGCGGGTGTTGAAACTGCAGAGGCCGGTCGTCCACCGATTAAAGTGAAAGGTGGAAGCCAGTTAAAAGGTATTCATTATGATTTACCGATGGCCAGTGCTCAGGTGAAAAGCTGTGTGCTTTTGGCTGGCTTGTACGCTGAGGGTGAAACCTCTGTTACCGAACCGGCGCCAACACGTGATCATACCGAGCGTATGCTAAAGGGGTTTGGTTACGACGTAGATGTTAACGGAAGCACGGTGACTGTTCGCGCAGGTGGAAAATTAACGGCAACAGAAATTGACGTGCCATCTGATATTTCTTCTGCCGCTTTCTTCATGGTAGGAGCGAGCATTATGCCCGGTTCTGACATTACTCTTGAGCACGTGGGTATTAACCCTACACGAGTTGGTGTAATTAATATTCTGAAGGCCATGGGCGGTAATATTGAAGTGCTCAATGAGCGCGAAGTGGGCGGTGAGCCAGTGGCGGATATTCGAATTCGAAGTGCTCAACTCAAAGGTATTCATATTCCTGAAGATCAGGTGCCGTTAGCGATTGATGAATTTCCATCGATCTTTATTGCTGCAGCTTGTGCCGAAGGCGAGACTGTTTTAACCGGCGCTGAAGAATTACGTGTAAAAGAAAGTGATCGAATTCAGGCCATGGTTGATGGTTTGGTGACAATTGGGGTTGATGCTAAAGGTACGGAAGACGGTGCGATTATTCAAGGGTTTGGTGCAAACGGTAGCTTTGGTGGTGGTGAAATTGATAGCCAGCACGATCATCGTATTGCTATGAGTTTTGCAATGGCATCATTGCGTGGTTCAGCTCCAATTATTATTCGTGATTGTGCCAACGTAGCCACATCGTTCCCTGGATTTGTTGAGTTAGCATCCAACGCGGGTGCTGCTATTGGCATTGAAGGTGGAGATGCTTGATATGACCGAAGCAACAGTGATTACGGTTGATGGCCCATCAGGTGCTGGAAAAGGCACCGTCTGTGCAATTTTAGCGGACACTCTTAAATGGCACTTATTGGACAGTGGGGCTTTATATCGTATTACTGGCTTAGCGTCGGAGCGCAAAGGCATTGATCTGGATGATGAAGCTGGCGTTGCGGACGTAGCTGCAAATCTTGATGTGCGTTTTAAGCCGGGCAGAGAAGGTGTGACTGTTTTACTCGAAGGGGATGACGTGACAACGACGATCAGAACCGAAGAGGTCGGCAGTTTGGCGTCACAAGTCGCTGCGCTTCCTGCTGTGCGAGCTGCGTTATTACAGCGTCAGCGAGACTTCCGTCAAGCGCCAGGTCTCGTGGCTGATGGCCGAGATATGGGAACGGTCGTGTTTACCGATGCGCCGGTTAAAATTTTCTTAACCGCCAGTGCTGAAGAAAGAGGGCGCAGACGTTATGAACAGTTGCGTCAAAAGGGATTTGATGCTAGTTTACCCGCCCTTATTGAAGACATCCGGACACGAGATGAGCGAGACAGTAACCGATCTGTCGCTCCTTTACGCCCTTCCAGCGATGCGAAAGTGATTGATAGTACGACGTTAAGCATTGACGAAGTACGTGATGAAATCCTCTCAATTATACGTAACGCTGGGTTGATCTGAGATTTTAATTAAGTGCTTGGCGTCAGCCAGCTCCCGATGATTAGCGGGAGACAGCGTTGAGTACTTTAATTTGACTAACCCCTGATGACTGGCCAACAGGGCGCGCTGATCCGAATTAATTCCCCCGGGTCGTGCTTAACGAGACAGGTGTATATCCATGAGCGAAAGCTTTGCTGAGTTATTTGAAGAATCCCTAAAAGAACTGGACATGAAGCCAGGTTCGATTGTTACCGGTACTGTTGTCGATATTGACAGCGATTGGGTAACAGTGAACTCAGGTCTTAAGTCTGAAGCCGTTATTCCACGCGTACAATTTCTAAATGAAAAAGGCGAGTTGGAAGTTGCAATCGGCGATGAAACCTATGTATCACTTGAAGCAGTAGAAGATGGCTTCGGTGAAACTAAACTGTCTCGTGAGAAAGCTAAGCGCGCTGAAAGCTGGAAAGAGCTTGAGAAAGCTTTCGATGCTGATGAAATGGTTATCGGTGTTATCAACGGTAAAGTGAAAGGTGGCTTCACTGTTGAACTTAAGAATATCCGTGCATTCCTACCGGGTTCTTTGGTTGATGTTCGTCCTGTACGCGATACCGCGCACTTGGAAGGCAAAGAATTAGAATTTAAAGTTATCAAGCTTGATGCGAAGCGCAACAACGTTGTTGTTTCTCGTCGTGCTGTTCTTGAAGCTGCTAACAGCCAAGAACGTGAAGAGCTATTGGCTAACCTGCAAGAAGGTCAGTCTGTTAAAGGTATCGTTAAGAACCTAACTGACTACGGCGCGTTCGTAGACTTAGGTGGTGTTGACGGTCTTCTTCACATTACTGACATGGCTTGGAAGCGTATCAAGCACCCAAGCGAAATCGTTGCTGTTGGTGACGAGATTGACGTTAAAGTATTGAAATTTGATCGTGAGCGTAATCGCGTATCACTGGGTCTGAAGCAATTGGGTGATGATCCGTGGGTTAGCATCAATGATCGCTACCCAGAGAACGCACGCGTCAAGGCTCGTGTAACTAACCTAACTGACTACGGCTGCTTTGCAGAGCTGGAAGAAGGCGTTGAAGGTCTAGTTCACGTTTCTGAAATGGATTGGACTAACAAAAACATCCACCCGAGCAAAGTTGTTCAGGTAGGTGATGAAGTTGAAGTAATGATCCTTGATATTGACGAAGAGCGTCGTCGTATTTCTCTAGGTATCAAGCAGTGCACCATGAACCCATGGGAAGCATTCGGTACTCAGTCTAATAAAGGCGATAAGATCTCTGGTAAGATCAAGTCAATCACTGACTTCGGTATCTTTATTGGTCTTGATGGCGGTATCGACGGTTTGGTTCACTTGTCTGATATTTCTTGGAACGACACTGGCGAAGAAGCCGTTCGTAACTACAAGAAAGGCGATGAGCTAGAAACGGTTATCCTGTCTATCGACCCTGAGCGTGAGCGCATTTCTCTAGGTGTTAAGCAGCTAGAAAGCGATCCATTCTCTGAGTACGTTTCTGAAAACGACAAAGGCACTCTGGTTACTGGTAAAGTAATCGCTGTTGACGCGAAAGGCGCAACAATTGAGATTGCTGAAGGCGTTGAAGCATCACTACGTGCTTCTGACATCAGTCAGGATAAAGTAGAAGATGCTCGTAACGTGCTTAAAGAAGGCGATACGGTTGAAGCGGCTATCACTGCTGTAGATCGTAAGAACCGTACAATCACTCTGTCTGTAAAAGCGAAAGATCAGGTTGCTGATAAAGAAGCTCTTAAAGAACAGCGTGCTAAGTCTGAAGCCGAGGTTACTGGTCCTACCACTATTGGTGACCTAATCAAGGAACAGCTGGGCAACAAGGACTAATTAGTCTTGAGCCTAAAAAACCCGCTTCGGCGGGTTTTTTTGTGCCTGAATTCTCATCAATGGAGATAATTGTTCAAATCTTGTCCTCTATCACTTGCAAAAGCTTTGAGCTAACTGCATGATTTAGCTAGAAATATTGCTGAGCTTTGTTCTCATGGAGGGAAGAGGCGTGACCAAATCCGAGTTAATCGAGAGAATTGTCAGTCGACAGCCGCAATTATCAGCGAAAGATGTCGAATTGGCCGTAAAAACTTTACTTGATCATATGTCGATCACGTTATCGTCAGGTGAGCGTATAGAGATCCGAGGTTTCGGGAGTTTCTCGCTGCATTATCGCGCGCCGCGTACGGGTAGAAATCCAAAAACAGGCGAAACTGTCGACTTGCTCGGTAAGTTTGTACCGCATTTTAAGCCCGGAAAAGAGCTCAGGGATCAGGTGAACGAAAGTATGCCTGCGTAGTCAGAAACAATAGCGATATAATAACTAAGACTACACACTGATCCTTCACTTATACGGCTAATAGTATCTATGCCTTCCGCAGAAATGTTCGATATGGCGCTTCTCTACATATTGCTGCTCGCTGCAATAGCGTTGGGTTGGACACTGGGCTATCGATTCGCTAATCAAGCCAAAAAAACCGACTATCCAGACTGGATTCCCAGCGTTGATTACATTCTTGCAGAAAGTAATGACGCCTCCCTCGAAAAACTATTAAACGTCGATCAACTTGATGACGACTCTGTTGACCTTTTTCTTAAGCTCGGCAAAAGCCTGCGAGATAAGGGGGAAATAGACCGAGCAATGCATCTGCATCAACGGCTATTTGCCCGAGCAGATTTAGATCGTAGTGTTATTCATTCCATTCAGTTAGAACTCGCTTACGACTATTCGGCTGCCGGATTATTAGATAGGGCGGAACGTATACTTCGTGAGCTGCTTGAAGCTAAAGGTCACAATACGGAGCACGTTGCAGCTCTGCTTATTGAACTACTGGAGGAAGAAGCTGAGTGGCGAGATATTCTCGATTTATACACGGCTAAGAAGTTGCCAGGAGGGGCAGACCTTAGTCGCCGTGTTGCTCATGCCGCATGTGAGTTAGCAGAGCGATCACTGAAAAAAGGTGAATATCTAGAAGTACAACAGCTATGCCGACAGTCGCTTAAAATTGATAGTCGTTGCGCTAGAGCGTATGTGGTATCCGGTGATTTGGCCTATGGACAACAAGAGTTCCGGGAGGCTGTTCGTTGCTACTTAAAAGCCGCCGAAGTTGATCAACAAGCAGTCGTCAGAATACTCGATAAAATGATCGATGCCTTTGCTAAATTAGGTGATACCGAAGGCTTACTTAATCAGCTGCAACGGCATTGGTCGAATAGCCATTACATACCAACACTGACCGCATATATAGAGACGCTCGCAACAGAAAAAGATTCCGCGGATGCCGCAGTACGCCTCCTAAAAGAGCTTGAAAATAGCCCATCAAATCAAGGCTTCTTAACTTTAGCTGAACTGGTTGTTACCCACCGCCAGTCGCTCGATAAGTCGCAGTTGTTACAGGTATATGATATTCTCCGCCGCATCGTAGCAGCCGAACCAAAATTCGTATGCTCTAACTGTGGATTTAAGGCAAAGGAACCGCACTGGCGCTGTCCAAGCTGTAAGGATTGGGCAACCGTTAAAGCATATGTTCCACAGCCACCAATCTCGAAATGAATAACGACGCACACGTCGAAGAACAAGCCGAAGCCTGATTTATGACCACACAGTCACCTATCCAGTCGCCCATAGTTGTCGCACTCGATTTTCCAACGCAAGAACAAGCGTTAGCGATGGCCGACCAGCTAGATCCTAAGCTATGTCGAGTTAAAGTCGGTAAAGAACTCTACACAGCAACAGGCCCGGTCATACTTGAGCAGCTTCATAAGCGTGGCTACGACGTCTTCCTTGATTTGAAATTTCATGACATACCAAACACCTGTGCAAAAGCCGTGGGGGTTGCTGCAGATTTAGGTGTGTGGATGGTGAATGTTCATGCGTCTGGCGGCCAAAAAATGATGGAAGCCGCCAGAAACGAATTAGAAAAGAAAACACATAAGCCATTGCTGATTGGCGTAACCGTTCTGACCTCTATGGAACGCAGCGATCTTGCCGGTATTGGCCTAGATATCGAGCCAATTAAACAAGTCGAGCGCTTGGCAAAATTAACGCAATCATCCGGGTTGGATGGTGTTGTCTGCTCTGCTCGCGAAGTCGCGTTGATACGTGAAATTTGTGGGAAAGACTTTTTAACAGTAACGCCAGGTATTAGACCTGAAGGCAGTGATGTTGGTGATCAAAAGCGTGTGATGACACCGAAACAGGCGGTAGAGGCTGGGGTGGATTATATGGTTATCGGTCGACCTGTGACGCAGAGTAGCCTTCCCAATGCCGCATGCAACCAAATAGTTTCTTCAATTGCTTAATATTTGAATATTTAAATAGAGAATCGAATGTCTAAGAAAGTAGCCTTGATTACCGGCGTAACCGGCCAAGACGGATCTTACCTTGCTGAGCTATTGCTTGAAAAAGGGTATGAAGTTCACGGTATTAAGCGCCGTGCATCATCTTTAAATACCCAGCGTGTTGATCATATTTATCAAGATTTACATGAAGAGAACGTAAGCTTCTTTCTTCACTACGGTGATTTGACCGATTCATCTAACCTGACTCGTATTCTTAAAGAAGTGCAGCCGGATGAGGTGTACAACCTTGGTGCTCAGTCGCACGTTGCCGTTTCATTTGATTCTCCTGAATACACAGCCGATGTCGATGCTATGGGCACTCTGCGTTTGCTTGAGGCGATTCGTTTTTTAGGGCTAGAAAAGAAGACTCGTTTCTACCAAGCGTCTACCTCTGAGTTGTATGGTTTGGTACAAGAAATTCCGCAAAAAGAAACCACGCCGTTTTATCCACGTTCGCCTTATGCCGTAGCGAAGATGTACGCCTACTGGATTACAGTAAACTACCGTGAATCCTATGGCATGTATGCGTGTAACGGTATTTTGTTTAACCATGAATCTCCACGCCGTGGTGAAACCTTCGTTACTCGTAAAATTACCCGTGCTTTAGCCAATATCTCACAAGGTCTAGAGAAGTGTTTGTACCTAGGTAATATGGATGCATTACGTGATTGGGGTCATGCCAAAGATTACGTACGTATGCAGTGGATGATGTTACAACAAGACCAAGCTGAAGATTTTGTGATCGCAACCGGCAAGCAAATCTCAGTACGTGAATTTGTACGTTTATCTGCAAAAGAACTGGGTATTACTTTGCGTTTTGAAGGTGAAGGCGTTGAAGAAACTGCCATCGTCGAAGCGATTGAAGGTGATAACGCTCATGCACTGAAGGTGGGTGATGTGATTGTTCGTGTTGATCCTAAGTACTTCCGCCCGGCAGAAGTAGAAACTCTACTGGGTGATCCTACCAATGCGAAGAATAAGTTAGGTTGGGTGCCAGAAATCACCGTCGAAGAGATGTGTGCCGAGATGGTACAAAACGATCTTCAGAATGCGAAGCAACACGCCTTACTTAAAAAACACGGTTTCGACGTTAGCGTCGCCATCGAAAGCTGAGGCCTGAATAACAATGAAAAGAGTATTCGTTGCTGGCCATAAAGGCATGGTCGGCTCGGCCATTGTTCGACAACTTGCTGGGCAAAATGACATTGAGTTAATTGTGCATGATCGTAAACAACTCAACCTGTTAAATCAGGCAGAGGTTCAGGCGTTTTTTGCGGCTGAAAAAATAGATCAAGTTTATTTAGCGGCGGCAAAAGTAGGTGGTATTGTTGCTAACAATACCTACCCGGCTGACTTCATATACGAAAACTTAATGATTGAATGCAATATCATTCACTCGGCACATATGGCTGATGTGAATGATTTAGTCTTTTTAGGTTCCTCGTGTATTTACCCAAAATTAGCTGAACAGCCAATGGCTGAAAATGCATTGTTGACTGGTACGTTAGAACCCACCAATGAGCCATACGCCGTTGCAAAGATAGCGGGCATTAAATTATGCGAAAGTTACAACCGCCAATATGGCCGTAACTACCGTAGCGTGATGCCGACCAACTTGTACGGTGAGAACGATAATTTCCACCCAGATAACTCGCATGTAATTCCGGCATTAATGCGCCGCTTCCATGAAGCCAAGCTGAATGACACACCTGAAGTCGTTGTGTGGGGAACTGGCAAGCCTATGCGTGAGTTTTTGCATGTGGATGATATGGCCGCGGCGTCTATTTTTGTGGCCAATGTTAGCCAAGAAACCTACGAGTCATGCACTGAGCCTATGTTATCGCATATTAATGTGGGCACTGGGGTTGATTGCACCATTGCAGAAATGGCATTAACCATGGCAGAGGTTGTAGGGTACAAGGGGCAAGTGTCGTTTGATACCACCAAGCCTGACGGCGCACCGCGTAAATTGATGAATGTTGATACCCTGAAAAAATTGGGTTGGGCCTACAGCATCGAATTGAAAGACGGGTTGGAAAGTACGTATGACTGGTATATGGCTTCCTTAAAATGTATCCGTAGTTGAAAATTAGACCTTTTCTCAGCGTAGCAGTCTTACGTTAAACTAATTAACGCTAGAATAGAGCGTAATTTTCTCCAAGGCTTGTGTTAGTGAATGCATTAAACGAAGTGAAGAGCATTAGAAGTCGGATTATCCTGTTTGTATTTTATTTCAATATAGTTTCATTAGCAGTTTATTCGCTTCCAATGTCAGTGTTTAGTGATGCTCTTCCATATTTATCAATAGCAGCAGTAGCAAACTTATCTTTACTACTCATCCTTCCCTTGCTGAGGTATAGCTATACATTAGTACTTGTATCACTATCATTCTTGCTTATTTTTATTGTCATTTCTGCCATATCCCAAGCAACAGCAGGCATTATTGATAGCGAATTCCTTCGTTTAATGGTTGTTGTATTTGGTATGGCAGTAATTTTCAGGGAATTTGGAAGTAAAGCAAGGCTTATCGCTATTTCGCGAATTATGGTAACGACTTTTTTTATTTTGGTACTTCTGCAGGCTATATCTATATTGGTCTTTGAGGAGGAATTCTTCAGTATTAATTATAGTTCCTCTATTTCCTTCAGGGGAGATATATCTAAATTTAGATTTAGCCCTCTTAATGGTGATCCCAACTATTTTAGTTATACGCTTCTACCCTTTTTGATCGCAGTAACATTTTCTTATCTTTTTTTTGGTAAAAGAAAAACTGATTTGATACTAGTGGGTGCAGGAGTAATAGTGCTTCTGTTAGCGATGTCTCGGGGTGTTATTTTAGCTTATTTTGGCGTGATCCTATACCTGTATACATATAGAATAGCCAAGAGACTGGTTAAGCCCCTTGAACTATTCTTCTTAGTAATCGCTTGTATTATATGTCTTTTAGGTGTCATAAAAGTCCTTGATTCAAGATCCGATAATCTCAGTTCATCTACCAGTCAGCGTGTTGAAATTCTGAAATCTCAAGTCGAGTTGATATCTGAAGCGCCATTATTAGGAAGTGGGTACTCAAGCTCGAAGGTGGAAGTTGATGGTCAACAGTTTGGAGCCCATAATCTTTTCATTGAAGTTGCGGCTAGTTATGGTCTATTTTTTATGGCATGCTTTATACTACTTTTAATGCTTTTGTTTTTTTATGGAGGGGCGTTTCAGCGAGCATTACTCATAGGGTTTCTTTTGGCATCATCTTTCCTTGGTCTGATTATATATATGCCTATGTGGCTCTTTCTTTCTTTTTGTATGTTCAGGGAAGTACGAGATGACTAAAGAAATTTTTAGTATATCTATGGTTAAATTGCTTTCGGTAGTCGTCGCTTTTTTCTTACCGATGGTAGTTGCCAGGCAGTACGATCTGGTTGATTATGGTACATTCAATTACCTAACAGCAATGATGGTTTACGTATCGATATTTCAGTGTGGAATTACTCCGACTTTGAGAAATTCATTGTCAAAATTAAGTAAATTTGATGATGCAACTAATACGATATCCTTTTCTATTCAGCAGACCTTAGCATGGGTTATGCTGCTGGTCTTACTCTCATTTTTGTGTTTATTATATATTCAATTTGATATTGAGTATTATGCTTTTGTATTGGCAACGATATTCACTCTGTTTTCACCGGTCATTGCGACATACTTTGATTATCGTATGGAGAGTATCAGATACAAACTGGGGGAGTTTGCTTGTCAAGTAGTAATCACAGCTTTAGTGATCACAATGTGTATTGTTGAAGTTCATGTCGCGCTGGTTGCTTCCGTTATGATTTCCTATAGGACAGTGTATGCACTTTATAAGTGTTTTTCGAAAAAACTGTTGCCTGTAACAGAGATTAATTTCGGGATTAGGGGGCTTTACAAATATTTCAACCTGGGTTCTGGTAACGGAAACTATATATTACTTCAAATATTCTCAGTTGCTTCAATTATTCTTCTTACAGTATACGCTGAATCATTTTTCGGCATCGAAGAATACGGTGTATACTCGACATATTATAAATTCTTTTTTTTTCCAATTCAGATTTTTGCTTTTGTGGCGCCAGTGATTTGGATGAGGTACGCACAATACAAGGCAGGTACTCAAGACCTAGCAGGTGTTTCCTATTTATTCACACTATTGCTATCGGCTATTTTTCTTTGGGTATTTTTGATGATATTTTTTGTCGACTGGCTTGTTAAAGTATATATGGGTATAGAAGTCAGCCTTGAGATTAGTATTTTACTCTTGGCTTTACTTTATCTATGTTTTCAGTTGTCAGATTTTATAAGTGTGTTCTTAAATGCAGAAGGCAACTTCGGAATACAAGCGACTTTATCCGCTGTGGTATTTGCATTTCTACTGTTGTTTTTCTATTGGGATGTGCCATTTGATAATGCTTTGCTTTATTTTTCACTTGCTAAATTGACTACTGTTTTAATTATGAGTTTCTACTGGAGAAAGGTGTGAGAGTTGCAATACTGTACTTGGCAATTGGGGATTATACGGACTTCTGGACTGACTTCTATTCTAGCTGCGAGAAAAACTTTTTACCTGATTGTGAAAAAAACTATTTTGTATTTACAGACCGGCCGTCAACAATAAGTGGCACTAATGTACACGTTAGTAGCGTTGATGACCTAGGATGGCCATTGAATACAATGTTTCGATTTAAGTATTTTCTTCGTCATAGAGATACTCTTCGAAGTCATGATGCTGTTTTCTTCTTTAATGCAAATGCACTTTTCTGTGAAACCATTTCAATGAAGGACGTTTTGCCTCCTGGATACACGCTGACAGGGGTCGTGCATCCTGGCTATCAGAAGTATCGTAAGATTTTCTTACCATATGAGAGGAAACATAGGAACTCTACCGCTTATGTCGGTAGGTTTGAAGGTGATTGCTATTTTCAGGGGTGCTTGAATGGTGGTTTTTCTAATGAGTATATGGACCTGGTAGAATGTTGTAATCGAAATATTAATCAAGATCTCAGGGCAAATATTATTGCTCGTGCTCATGATGAATCACACTTAAATCGTTACTTAATAGAAAAAAAAGTTAATATGTTACCTTCGTGCTTTTCTTTACCTGAGGGCTGGATAGGGGACCCCATTATTAGTATGAGGGATAAAGCTAAATACCCGTGGTACTCGGGAGTAAAGAATGCTAGCGCAGGTTCGGGGAAGGCTTTAGGCTTGGTTAAATCTTTCGTTAAAAAAATAGTAGTCGAATCTAGATGAAACGAATTATTCTAAATGGTGGTACTGGTAATCAGCTATTCCAGATAGCAGAAGCATTAGATATTATGAGAACCGGTGAATCTGTAGTAATAGATGATTCTATTGTTAGTACTCAATGGTTCCAAAAGTATATTCTCAAGCAAAGGGTTGTTGAGTCGTGTCTTAACTTTTTCTATATTGATTCAGATATTAAGATTACGAATAGCTTTTTTACACTGTTTTATATTTTATTATCGAAACTATTAAAAAGATTGACGTATAACCACTTGAAGTTGATTGCTGATGACAGGGCGTGTTCAGGCCGCTATATGCTTGGCTATTGGCAGAACCCGGAGCTGGCTTCCTTGCTTAGTGGAGTGCTAACTTCGGCAAGAGATAATCAAAATATAAAAAATAGTGAGATACTAGACCTTATTGCATCAGCTCCATCTGTAGCGATTCATATAAGACGTGGCGACTACCTCTTACCTGAAAATAGTTATTTTTATGAGTGTACTGAAGATTATTATCTGAAAGCAATTTCTTTAGTGGGTGAAGGGAGATTTTATATTTTTTCGGATGATATACCTTGGTCAAAGAGTATAGGAATTTTTCCTGAGGATTCTATTTTTGTTGATCATAATAGTGGAGATAATTCTCACATGGATATGATTCTCATGAGTAAGTGTGAAAAGTTGATAATTGCTAATAGTACATTTAGTATTTGGGCTGCTCTGTTGTCTAATAGTAAGCATGTCATTGCTCCTAAGTATTATTACAAAGGCATCGAGAATTCGATCGTGCTCCCTGAGTGGACTCTTATTGAAGGCTGATTATGTTATTGAAGATATTTAGGAAGGTTCGAAACGAAGTAAATCTATACCTTCGTAGAAGAAAGTACAACGGACGCAAGTTAGAGACGGATACTTACACAATAATTTCCAGCAATTGTATTGCTGGCTCTATATATAAGGACTTCGGCTTACCCTTTAATTCCCCTACGATCGGTCTATTTATATGTGGTAATGATTTTGTCAAATTTGCTTCAAATCTTAGATATTATCTTTCCCTACCGGTATCGGAGGGGGAGTGTAGTAAATGGCTTGGTAAGACTTCCTATCCCTTAGGCATCATAGACGATGTTGAGCTTCATTTTTTGCACTATGATACATTTGAGGAGGCACGATGTAAGTGGGAGCGTCGGGCTTTAAAAGTGAATTTTGATCGTGTATATCTAATAATGACTGATCGGGATTTCACTACATATGAAAATATTGTGAATTTTTCGAAGATAAAAGCCCACAAAAAGTTATCTTTTGTTTCAAACAATTATCAAGAAATACCAGGCACGATTTTTTGCCGTAGATATGAGGGTGATTCACAAGTAGGTGTTTTGCCTTTGTTTATGGAATACTCGGACTACTTTGATGTTGTTGAATGGTTAGATAGTTAATGATTTCAGTTATAATTTGTTCGAAAAATTCCGAGCGTTATATATCTGAGTGTATTGATAGCGTATTAGGGCAAACATACCAGGATATAGAGGTCTTGGTTGTTGTAAATGACTCAAGTGATCGTACGCTGGATATTCTAAAGACTTATGACGATGAGAGATTAATAGTATTTGAAACAAAAATAGGTCAGCTCAATTATAATCTGAATTTTGCTTTAGATCGTTGTCGGGGAGACATTATAGCCCGTATGGATGCTGATGATATTTGTTCGCCCTTTAGGTTGGAACGTCAACTATTTTATATGAATGATTATGATGTAGTTGGTAGTAATCTTGAATTGATTGATGAATATGGTGAAGTTTATGGTGGAAATTTGGTGTTCCCTGAGCATGATGCCGCGATACGGAGAAAGATATATTATAGATCTGTACTTGCCCACCCAAGTATTATGATTCGTAAAGAGGTCTTGATGTCCGTGTCAGGATACATGGGAGGGCGATATGCACAAGATTACGACCTATGGCTCCGTTTAATGAGGAATTCCCAACTTAAGTTCTACAATATTCAGGAAAATTTAGTATTTTATCGGGTTCATCATGAACAGTCTAAAGGAAGTTCCAGTTCCTATGCTGATGTCTCAGGATATTTACTCCGAGAAAGTCTTTTATCGAAGAGGGCGGACTACTTTATCGGAGCTCTAATCTACTATATCAAAGGTTTGTTTAAGTGAGCGGAGTTGTTTTTATTATATCTAAATCGGAGGTCGGTGGAGCTCAGAAATGGGCAAAGGAGCAAATTGAGATGCTAGCGATATCAACTACCGATCCAATATATTTGGTAACTGATGATTGTGCTGGCTGGCTGGTAGATGAGGTTAAAGATTTTTGCCAGGATGTTTTTTGTGATCCAGCTTTTTCTAAAGGATTTTCAATCAATACATTTTATCGGTTACTTAGATTTTCTAAGAAACACCAGGTTAAAGTTATTGTGGCGTCCTCAGCATTCGCAGGAGTTTATGCTAGGCTTTTAAAAATATTTATTCATATAAAAGTAATATACGTCAGTCATGGTTGGTCATCTATATATAGGGGTAAAACCTTAGGCCTGATTTACACTTTTATAGAGAGAGTGCTTTCACTATTTACAGATGTTATTCTCTGCATCTCTAATAGCGATTATAAAGCGGCTCAGAATATTATTAAAATTCCTGAGAAAAAGCTTACATTAATTGAAAATAAGCTTTTTCCAATATCACAACAAGGAAATAGAAGTACAGGCTTCAGTGAGCCTCCCAAATTGTTATGTGTTAGTCGGTTGGATTTTCCAAAGAGGTTTGATTTATGCATTAGAGCCGTAGCTGGAAAAAATTGCGAACTGCATATAGTTGGTGATGGCCCTCAGATGAGAGAACTTCAAAGGATGGCGTCTGGTCTCGATAACGTTATTTTTGAAGGGATGCAACAAGGATTTTGCAGGTATTCAGACTATGACGTATTTCTTCTCGCATCTGACAGTGAAGGTCTTCCGATGTCTGCTTTGGAAGCAATGAGCGCCGGCTTACCACTAATTCTAAGTAATGTTGGTGGTTGCTCTGAACTGATACAGGACAATGGTGCTTTGTTTGGTAATACCGAAGAGGAGTTGTCACGATCTATTGATTTTGTACTAATGAACATAGAAAATATGTCGTTAGCATCCCGGGTGTTATTTAGTCAAAGATTCGATCTTAATGTTCACCGGGATCAATACATTGACTTATATTACGGTGAATAATTATTATCGTGCCCCAAAGCCAGTCAGCATCGTCTTTATCGTTTTAAAGACGATGTCTAAGTCTAACCAAATACTCAGGTTTTTCACATAATAAAAATCATGAGCTAATTTCTCACGAGTTTCATCTTCGTCTGCAGCATAACCATGGGTTACCTGTGCCCAGCCGGTAATTCCAGGTCGAACTATATGACGGAAACTATATAGTGGTATAGCTTTTTCAAACTCTTTTACAAAAGCCGCTTGTTCCGGTCTTGGGCCAATCAGCGCCATATCGCCTTTAAGAATATTTAAAAATTGTGGTAATTCATCGATTCGCATTTTTCGGATGAATTTACCTATTCGAGTAATTCGAGGGTCATCTTCACCAGCGAATTGAGCGCCATTAACTTCCGAGTCTGTGCGCATGCTTCGTATTTTGTACATGCTAAATTCTTGTCCACCCTTACCTACACGGCGCTGTACAAAAAAAGCAGGCCCTTTTGATTCCAGTTTTACACTAACCGCAACCAATGCGACGAAGGGAAGGGTAAGTGGCGCTGTAGAGATAATTAGTGCCGATTCAAAAATACGCTTAGCACCAAGGTACGCTTGAGAGGGAAGTAGGTCGTGTCCTGCAAGCTCTCCATAGTGATCTAAAGGGCTTTTTCCTGTAATCGACTCATATGCACTAACGGAGTCTATTACTGGAGTATCTTTTGATAACTGCTCTGCAATAAATTGTTGCCATTCTGCAGGAAGCTGCTCATTGCTATCAACGATAATACCAATAATGTCTGAATACTCTAATGACGGAGAATCCAGTGCTATAAATTTCTTTGGGTTACATTCAATTAAGCGTTTGTAGAAACCGTGGGGAATTACTGCATATCGCCCCTTTTGAAATTTTTGCCTTAAACGAAATTCTAGATAGGTGATTACTGGCAGTACAATCCAAGAAATAAGTAATGCCATCCGAGAATAATCTAATCGTGTGAAAATGATGACAGCGCTCATTATGAGCATGTATACAGCTACTACGGGTAGTAAATAAGATAAAGGGCGATTACCTGGAAATCTTCCTAAATTATGCAGCGTAATACTTGAGAGTAAATAACTGATAAGTGAACCATACAAAACATTTTTTAATTGAGGTGCTGAGAGCGATAGGTTCGTGAAAGGTACTGATAATCCATAAATAATTAAGCCAGCTATAGACAGGCCAAATATCATGGTTAAGCTGTGTACTAGAAGAGATTTTTTTGAAATAGACGCTGGTTGTAGAGAACTGTCTATCGAAGGTCCTTTAACCATGCCGTCCATACCTTGGTAAAAAGAATTGGCTCCCCGAGCTGGACTTGAACCAGCGACCAATAGATTAACAGTCTACTGCTCTACCAACTGAGCTATCGGGGAACATCAGCAAGTGGTGCGTATTATGCCAGCGGTTTTATTACTGTCAACACCAACTTGCTCAAAAGTGTTTGATTTTGCTGAATATTTTCAACTCGGCAAACATTATTGCCCATAACCTTTGGGGTTGGTTTTCTGCCAGTGCCACGAGTCTTTGACCATAGCATCAACATCCAGTTCAGTTGACCAGTCGAGGAGTTCAGAGGCTTTATCTGCATTGGCGTAACAAGCCGCAACGTCGCCAGGGCGTCGTGCAACGAGTTCATGTGGCACCGGCACATCATTGATGGTGCTAAAGGCGTTAACTAATTCTAGTACACTGATGCCGTTACCTGTTCCCAGGTTAATGGCTTCTACACCTGTGATTGGGCTTTTACCCGACAAGTTGCCTAATAGGTTGTTTACGGCGCATACGTGGCCTTTGGCTAAATCGACTACGTGAATGTAATCACGAACGCCAGTGCCATCAACGGTGTCGTAGTCGCTGCCAAATACAGACAGTTTTTCACGGCGGCCTACCGCCACTTGTGTGATGTAAGGCATTAGGTTGTTCGGTGTGTCTTTTGGGTCTTCACCAATGGTTCCCGACTCATGTGCCCCGACTGGATTAAAGTAGCGCAGTAGTATGATCGCCCATGGCTTTTCAGCTTTATTAAGTGTGTCTGCTTCCGGTAGATCTCGCAGCATCTCTTCAATAATTAACTTAGAACGTCCGTAAGGGTTGGTCGCTGACAACGGCATGTCTTCCGTCAGTGGAAGTTGTTCAGGATCTCCGTAAACAGTTGCCGATGAGCTAAATACGAGATTCTTAACACCAGCCGCTTCCATTTCTTGGCAAAGGGCTAAGGTGCTATTTAAGTTGTTGTCGTAATAGGCGAGCGGCATTTGGCAAGATTCACCCACAGCCTTTAAGCCAGCAAAGTGAATCGCGGCATCGATGCTGTAATCGTTGAAAATCTTTTTAAGCAGAGTTCGGTCTCGCACATCCCCTTCAATAAAAGTGACGCTTTTATCAGTAATGGCTTCAACGCGTTTTAGTGCTTCTGGTGAGCTGTTCGATAGGTTGTCGATAACAACCACGTCATAACCTGCATTGAGTAATTCCACGCACGTATGTGAGCCAATGTAGCCGGCGCCGCCAGTTACTAAAATCGTTGAGGTCATGCTTTAATCCTTTGAGATTCTCGAAGATGCCGCACCGGTTTGGCCACGGTATTTTGCGGATTCGCGTGTGTTGTAAGGGCGTGTGGCTGGGCTGCTTAATGTCTCAAAAGATAGGGCGCAGATCACCATCCCCGGTCGCAGTGCCAGTGGGAGTTTGCCGTTATTGTAAAACTCCAGAACGATTTGGCCTTCCCAGCCGGGGTCAATTCGGCCTGCAGTGACGTGTACCATCAAGCCTAAGCGGGCGAGGGAGCTACGTCCGTCTAACCAGCCAACCAACGTATCCGGTATCTTTACCGACTCATAGGTAGCGCCTAACACCAGCTCGCCCGGATGAATGTATAAAGCTTCACTTTCGCTGATTTCGATCTCTTTGCTCATGATCCGATCAATGTCGCGTTCAAGTTGATCGCGATCGCCGGAAAGATCTAAGTGAGTCACCGAGTTGTTGTTAAATACTCGGAAGCGATGATCAAGGCGGAGATCCACACTGATACCTGCAATGGCGTCATCACCCGGAGGCGGAGTGATAGCAATATCACCCTCGGCCAGTCGTTGCTCGATATCTCCGTCGCTGAGTCTCATCTTTATGCCTTTGCTAGTGATGCTGCCGTATTAGGGCAGGGATCATAAATTTATTTTAGTTGCTTGGATTTGGTAGCGTAATTTTCCGTCTTTTTTATCACGGAGTTTGAGCAGTGGGTAGCCTTCAGACTTACCAAACCAAGCATAAATCTCACGTTTTTTACTGCTACGCACTTGCTGAACTTTAATCGCTTGAAAAGAACCCGCCGGCGTTTTTACGGTTTCTTCACCGATGACTTTAAATTTGAATGTCTTTGATTTCTTTTTTTCAAACACTGGAAACTCAAATTCAGTCTTCCCATTTGCTAGTTCAATGCTTGCCTGCAACATAAAGGTAAGGTTGTCTTGAATACCATCCTGCCATTGATCACTGATGGTTTTCTTTGACTCACTGTCTTCTACAACCTTTTGATCGGACACAAAATGCAGAGTGCGGTCATCTTCATCAATTAAGCCGGTTGAACGATATTTGTAATTGACGGGAATAATTTGCTCGCCAACTAAAATGAAGTCGGAAGATTCTTTGAGTGTTGCGATACTGGCTTCGGCATCAAAAGCCATACGCCAATGCGAAGCGTCTACTTTGCGGAGGGAGCGTGTTGCATCGATGTCAAAACTAAACCAGCCCACTTTGTATTCGCTGCGATAATCGATAGAAAAGGGCGTAAGAGCGTCTTTTACCGACATCTCTTCAGCTTGAGCAGATACAGCCAAGCAGATCGTGAATATCAGTGTCAATGTGCGCTTGATCATGAACCTCTCCTTATTAAGAGTCTTCCTTGAAACTTATTATCAGACCCAAATTCAGGTGTCGAGTTTCAATCCGGTGGGGGGGAGTGGCTTGTTATCTAGGCAAGATTGGCCTTTCTGCATAGAAAGACGCCCTTCGATAAACCACTTGACGGCAATAGGATAAATCACATGTTCTTGCAGTTGAACGCGTTTTTGTAATGACTGCGGGTCATCGCCGTCTAACACAGGCACTACCGCTTGAATGACGTTTGGGCCGTCGTCCAGCACTTCGGTAACAAAGTGCACTGTTACGCCGTGCTCACTATCACCAGCTTCCAGTGCTCGTTTATGGGTGTGCAGCCCTTGATACTTTGGCAGCAGCGAAGGGTGGATGTTAAGCATCCTGCCTTCGTAGCGACGTACAAAGTCCGGTGTCAGAATGCGCATAAACCCGGCCAGAACAATTAAATCAGGATCGTAAGCATCAATAGTACGCATCAAGCCGACATCAAACTCTTCACGCGAGGTAAACCCTCGATGATCTATGATATCGGTATGAATGCCAAGGCTGCGAGCTTTTTGGATGCCAGCCGCTTCGGGTTCATTGCAGATAACGGCGGATACTTCCGCTTCAGGTAGCTCATCGCGGATCAGTTCCGCAATGGTCACCATGTTGCTGCCAGTTCCCGAGATTAGAATAACGACACGGGATTTCTCAGCATCTTCTAACGGATAGGGAGCTGGCGTATCGTTCATGCACGGTTACCCAAAAATTCAACGGCTTCTTCATCGCCATTGCGTTCTTGAACTTCACCAATGATCCAAGACTGCTCGCCTTCAGCATTCAATAAAGCAACCGCCGAGTCCGCTTTATCTTCAGGCAGGGCGATGATCATACCTACACCACAGTTGAAGGTACGGAACATCTCGTGGGTTTCAACGTTGCCGTTTTCTTGCAGCCAAGTGAACACGTCAGGCCACTGCCAGCTGTTGGTATCAACAACGGCTTTGCAACCTTCAGGCAGAACACGAGGGATATTCTCTTGGAAGCCACCGCCGGTAATGTGAGACAAGGCATGAATATCAGAGGCATTGATCAGCTTTAATACCGATTTAACGTAAATCTTCGTCGGTGCCATCAAGGCGTCTTTGACTGGCTGGCCATCAAGGTCAGCGTTCAAATCTGCGCCAGACACTTCAATGATCTTACGAATCAAAGAGTACCCGTTTGAGTGCGGGCCGCTTGATGCTAAGGCAATCAACTTGTCGCCTGCTTTTACCTTGGTGCCATCGATGAGGTCTTCTTTTTCAGCAATGCCGACACAGAAGCCAGCCAGATCGTAATCTTCGCCTTCGTACATGCCAGGCATTTCTGCCGTCTCGCCGCCTACCAGAGAGGCGCCCGCTTGTAAGCAGCCTTCGCCGATGCCTGTCACTACGTCAGCAGCAACATCAACGTTTAGCTTGCCGGTGGCGTAGTAATCAAGGAAAAACAGAGGCTCAGCACCGGCAACCACTAAGTCGTTGACGCACATAGCGACCAAATCGATACCAATGGTGTCGTGTTTGTTCAGGTCCATTGCTAAACGCAATTTTGTACCTACGCCATCAGTACCAGAGACCAGTACAGGCTGGCGGTAGCCTTGTGGTAGTTCAAATAGCGCGCCGAAACCGCCAAGGCCAGCCATGACCTCTGGGCGGCGAGTGCGTTTTGCAACGCCCTTAATTCGCTCTACAAGTGCATTGCCAGCGTCGATGTCGACGCCTGCGTCTTTATAACTCAGAGATTTTTGTTCGCTCATGCCGTCAGTCACAGATTGGTGGCTTATGAAAGGCGCGTATTCTAACGATTTGTGGTCCATCCTGCATCAAACAAATAAAAACTCCTTCGATCAAATAAATAAAAGCCCCCGTTCGCTGGTTATCTTTGGCGTTCATGGCACAATACGCGGATCGTCACTATTGCAGGTTGCGGCCAAGCTAATGCGCCCTCTTAATGCCTTGCCGGTTATAAGTTAAGAGAGGGTTGCTAGAACGCTGATACTTAATTAACACCTAAATTAAGCGTTCTGGATTGCCGCAATCTAAAGATTCATAGTTCCTGAGGAAGTATTGGGTGCGTCTTTTACTATTATTCACGCTATTTTGTTGTTCTGTTTATACGTCAGCGGCCACGGTTCGTGATCTTCATAATGTTCGTGTGCCTGTGTTGGATCAATCTGAAGCCAGCCGTACAGATGCTATCGGAGGCGCATTTCAACAAGTTTTGATCAAGGTATCAGGCACAAGAGATGTTCTGGATAACGCAGTCCTTATGGGCGAACAAGCTAAGGCAAAAAGCTACATTAGCAGTTTACGTTACGAACGTGATGCCACTAACCAGCTGCAGTTAAGCGTGACCTTTATGTCAGCTCCGCTACAAGTGCTGCTTGAAAGTGCTGACGCGCCTATCTGGGGAGCGTCACGGCCTTTGACTCAACTATGGATTGCCGAGAACACGGGCGAAGAGAGAGCGGTTGTCGGTGTTGATAACAAGCTCTGGTATCACGAGTTGCAAATGGCAATGGATGCCAGAGGCCTTCCTGTCATTTTTCCAACGTGGGACCTCGAAGACGAAATGGCACTTCCAGTGGCCAGCTTGTGGGGATTGTTCGAACAGGATATTGAGCGTGCGGTAGATCGTTACGCCAGTGATGGATACGCCGCTGGTCGTATTATTCAAATAGGGAACGAATTCAACTTCAGTGGCTACTTAACTTACAGCAAGAGCCGAGAAATCATCGATGTTTCGGCCGCCTCAATTCCTTTACTTGCTAATCAGATTGCTGGAAGTATCGCAGAGAGTTTATCTGATCGGTATGCCGTAGTGGCGCTAAAGGGTGTTGATAGCGGCTATGTATTGCGCGTTAGTGGTGTACAGGGGTTTTCATCTTACAGAGCACTGATGGACTACCTTAGTGCTCATGTGGGAGTACGTGAAGCTCGTTTGGTTAAAGCTGAAGGCGATACACTGACACTTGCTTTAGAGCTGACAGGGAGTTGGCAACAAGTGTGGGATGTGCTTGCACTTGATCAAAAGCTCATCCGATCGGACATCCCAGGCCTTTACGCCTGGCAGCCATAGTGGCTATAGATAGTGGCTATAGAATAGTGGCGATAGATATGAATACACCTCTTCAAATGACGCTGCCGGTATCCATCCGGGACGACGCACGTTTTGCCAACTATTACGCTGGCCCTAATCAGCAAGTGATCGATGCCCTGCAAGGTCAGTGGACTGTCAAAGGCGAGCCGTACATTTATCTTTGCGGTACCCGGGGGGTTGGGACGAGCCACTTATTGCAAGCGGCCTGTCACTACGCTGAAGGCTTAGGGCACCAAAGTATTTATCTACCGTTGAACGAACTAAAAGACTATGGTCCAGACGTTCTGGAGGGGGTTGAAAAGCTCCCGCTGGTTGCCATTGACGGTGTCGATGCAGTGGTCGGGGATGATGCTTGGGAAATAGCCTTATTCCACCTGTTTAATCGAGTTCGTGATCGTCAAGGGCATCTTCTGCTTGGAGCAAACGACAGCCCAAAGCAGTTAGGTATTGAGCTGAATGATCTGGAGTCACGATTAACCTGGGGGGTGGTGTTTCAACTGTCCCACTTAAGTGACGATGAAAAAATAGAAGCGCTTATTCTTAGAGCGCGTCAGCGTGGCTTTGATCTGTTGGATGAGGTTGCTAGCTTTATCTTAACCAGAGGGCCGCGTGATATGGCCGGCCTGAGTGGCGTGTTGGATCGCCTAGATCAAGCGTCATTGACGGCAAAGCGTAAATTAACCATTCCGTTCGTTAAAGCTGAGATGGGTTGGTAGCGAGTTCTGTGGTTCGGTAATTGGTTGTTAATTCAATATCACAGATAAGAGGTCGGTCGACCGCTTACCTGTGATGTGACAATTTAGCGCAATGCTGTCATTCCCGGAGCAGGGGATGACAACTTCATATAATCGAGCAAGATATGGCCTGCCTCCTGAAGCATCGCGTCAGGCTCTTTTTCATCGTCAGCGTTCTTAGTATCTGCATCCGCAACGCCTTCAATCTCATCGTCTGAAGACTCACTTTTTTTGCTTGAATTCTGCTTGTCGTCTGCCTTGTCAGTATCGTCATCAATGGAATCGAGTACCGGCATGCCTTTGGCTAAACGGCGTTTATTCTCAAGTGCCAAGCGGCGTTCATCATTGACTTCACGTTCAGAACGACGCACTTTTTCATTTAAAGACACCTCTGTCTTACCACGCATCTCAGTGACTAAATCCTTTTGCTCGCGCATAAATATGAAGTCAGGGTTGTCCTCAATACGAACGTTGTGGAGGTCGCGCAGTTGCGGAATTTTGCTCGTGATCGGGTTATTTTTCATATCGCGTGCTGGCTTAATGGTGTCCCACGGTAGGGCTAAGGTCAGTGCGCTTTCACCAATCTTTTCTTTATCAAATAATGAGGGGAACATAATGTCTGGAATCACGCCTTGGTGCTGGGTACTTTCACCAGATACGCGATAGAACTTGGCTTGGGTGATTTTCAGTTGACCTTCGGTCAGTGGACGCAGTGACTGCACTGTGCCCTTACCGAACGTTTGTCCGCCAATCACTAAGCCACGGCCATAGTCTTGAATTGCACCGGCAAAGATCTCCGAAGCAGACGCGCTCAATCGATTTACCACCACGGTCATTGGGCCGCTGTAAAGCACTTCAGGGTCAAGGTCTTGCAACACTTCAACGTTGCCTCGGGCGCCGCGTACTTGTACGACAGGGCCAGTCGGAATAAACAAACCTGTTAGATTAATTGCTTCCTCTAGCGAGCCGCCGCCATTACTACGAAGATCAATCATTAAACCGTCAATATTTTCTTCTTGCAGCTCGGTAATTAACCGACGTACATCACGGGTGGTGCTGCGGTAGTCAGGACGATTCTCCATGCGACCTTGGAAATCAATGTAGAAGGTCGGAATATCAATTACACCGATACGGCGCGTTTCGCCGTTATCAATGACTTCAATAACTTCTTTTTGGGCCGACTGCTCTTCCAGCTTTACTTCATCACGAGTAATAGCAATGATTTTGCTGTCACCACTGGTGCTGTCATTGCCTTGAATAATTTCTAGGCGCACGGTTGAGTTTTTAGGGCCACGAATTAAATCAACGACCTCGTCTAAGCGCCAGCCAACGACATCAATAATCTCACCGTCTTTATCTTGGCCAACGCCCACAATTTTATCTTCAGGCTCTAGGTTGTCGGCTTTGGCGGCTGGGCCACCAGGTACAAGGCGCACCACTTTAGTATGCTCGTCTTCTGTCTGTAAAACGGCACCAATGCCTTGAAGTTTAAGGCTCATGTTGATGTTGAAATTTTCAGAATTACGTGGCGAAAAGTACTGAGTGTGCGGGTCAAAAGAGCGAGTCACCGCGTTCATAAAGGTTTGATACGCGTCCACAGGTTTGGATTGATGTACGCGATTCAATTGATTCTGATAACGCTTGGTCAGTAGTTCTATGATGGCATCATCTTCTTTGCCGGCTAGGCGCAGATTAAGAATCGAATTTTTTAAACGTTTGCGCCATAGATCGTTTAATTCACGAGGACTGGTCGCCCATGGCTGCTCTTCTCGGTCGAGGTTAAGTGTTTCGTCTGAGTCGAACGTGTACTTTCCGGCGTTTTCTTTTAGTTCGGACAGTAAAAAGGATAAACGCTCATTAACGCGTTGTTGAAAACGGTTATAGATGTAAAACGCAGGCTTCATGTTGCCACGACTTAAGGCTTCATCCAGTGTTTTACGAAACTGCTCAAAATCTTTGACGTCTGACTGAAGCAAATAGCTGTGAGTGCTATCTATATCGTCAAGAAGAGTGTCGAGCACCTGTGATGAAAGATCGTCATTCAAGCGTTTTCGCTCATAATGACCACGTAACAGATTACTCATCACCTGTTGTGTCGTAATGGATTCTTCCCGAGTGGGTTCCAGCGGGGTAAACGGAGTACCGGGTTTAATCTCCGGAATGCTTGCATTCACCGCGATGGTGGCGAATGTTATCAAACCAATGAAGAGTGAGCGCGTAAGGCTCAGTCCGAGAATTCTCATAGTTTTACCAGATCCTTTATGTATTCCGTTTGTATTGCTTGTTCTGCGTCGTTATCATGCCGCCGCCTGAACGCAGACGACTTACCTTTCTTAGTTTCGCTGTAGCGATATGATCGAATCTATCGTAGCTACAGGGCTACTAACAGGACTTATGCAAGTTCACTACAGGGTCCGCTGTAGGATGACTACAGCTGGTCTTAAAGTGAGGGGCATCATTGAATCGGCCATGACTAATAGTAGAACGTACTATAGTAGAACGTATTGGAAGCCCGATACCAATGTAAATTCCCCTGCTTTTTGTGAAGAAGCGTCGGTTTCAGGCAGTTAATGTAGCAACAGGAGCCTATTGTGGCGCGAGTTCAGCTAGATCTGCCCGATGTATTCAACTTTTCCACTCATTTAACGATACGTGTCTCAGACATCAATTACGGTAATCACCTAGGTAACGATCGTATGGTGTCTTTACTGCATGAAGCTCGTCTGCGGTATTTGCACAGTCATGACTTCAGCGAGTTTAATATTGGCGGTGTTGGCCTCATGGTCACTGATATCGTCGTGAGCTTTGTTGCCGAATCGTTTGTCGCTGACCGGCTAACCTTTAAAGTCGGTGTGGCTGACTTTAATAAATACGGGTGTGATTTTGTTTACCTTATTGTCAACGAAAGCCAAGACAAAGTGGTCGCAAAAGCAAAAACCGGCATCGTCTTTTTTGATTACGATGAACGCCGAGTTTCACATGTGCCCCCCGTATTTTTTGAACGTTGCGCCCCAAATCAGGCGCCCGTCACCGACTGACTCTTACAGTTTAGCTGCTAACGCGCTAATGGGTATTATTAAAATACGCCGTGATGAAATCTAAAAAAGCACGGCTCTTGTTGGCTAAATAACGATTCTGTGGGAATACCACCTTGATGGTTCTCACAGGAATGTCCATATCGCTGAATAAACGCACTAATTCACCGTTTTTAAGATGCTTTTCAGCAATGTAGGTAGGCAGGGCAGTGATGCCCATGCCCGCGATGCAGGCTTCGTAGATCAAATCAATGTCATTGACGGTGAGCTTGCGCTCAATGTTCGCGAGGCTAAAGCGGTGTTCTTTCTCAAATTGGCGCAGCCAGTTCAATCTTGCATATTCAGCGTTTGCCACGATTAAAATACGGTGCGTGAGCATTTCTTCGAGAGTTTGAGGTGTTCCCCATTCTTTTAAATACTTTGGTGATGCACAGATAACGATGCGTTGTTCTGCAACCGGCTTGGCGATCAAACGAGAATCTTCTAGCGAGCCAATTCGTAGAGCGAAATCGTAACCTTCTTTCACAATATCTAATGGGCGATCCGAAATGTGCAGATCAAAGCTGATGTCTGGGTACTCGTCCGAGAAATCGCTGAACATTCGTGCTAATTCTTTGCGTCCAAAGTTAGACATTGCCGTAATGCGGAGTCGTCCGCGCGGGGTATCATCAAAATCAGTGACCAGTTTTTCGGCCTCAGATATCGAATCAAGAATATTCTCGCAATGTTGATAGAACATTTGCCCAGCTTCAGTGGGGCTAACGGAACGTGTTGTGCGATTAAGTAAACGAACACCTAGGCGCTCTTCTAAGCCGCTAATCTGCTTACTAACGGCAGAAGGCGTTACGCCTAACGATTCAGCGGCAGTAGAGAAATTACGCGCTCTAACGACAGAGACAAACGTCTGTAATGGATCTATTCGGGACATAATAGTGACTCTAACTACTTAAAATAGATGTTTATTGCACTTGAGGTCAGAATAGATGAAAAAAAGGAAATAATAAACGCCAGGTAATGGAATAGTCTGGTACAGGGAGTGAGTCTCATTCATGCGGGGGGGTAAAAAAGGCCTGATAGAAACAATCAAGAGGGAATTTACACGCCCGAGGCCCATGAACACTGAGCCTTCAGCGTTTGGCCGGTTTGTAGAGGTTCAATAACCCAGCAGCGACAATTAAAGCAGCACCGAGCCAGGTGGTCCATAAGGGGATCTCATCCCAGATCAGCCATCCCATTAATGCGCCATACAATACCGCGCTATAAGCATAAACCCCGACCTTGCCTGTAGGAGCAATGCGGTAAGCATGGGTTAAGGCCAGCTGCCCAAGTGTCGCCACCAAGCCGAGCAGTAAAATCCAACCCCAAAGAGGCGCGGCGACAGGCTGCCAGTGTAAGGCGGCGCCCGGAGCACTAATAAGTGCTGCAATCATGGCAAAGTAAAATACGATGGTTTGGCTAGACTCTGTTCCAGACATGCGACGAATAGTCACCTTCGCGAGTGCCGCAAGAAAGGCTCCTAACAAAGCGATCATGGCAATAAAGGTAAACGTTGAGTCATCCGGGCGTAAGATGCAGGCAACGCCAGTAAAGCCAACAAAAACCGCTGCAATGCTAAACTTGCCAGCTCGTTCACCTAACCAAAGTAGACCGATTAAGGGCATAAAAAAGGGGCTTGATAATTTAACCAAAAAAGCTTCGGTAAGCGGCATATGACCTAAAGCCCAAAAGTAACAATACATCGCGCTAACACCGACCACGCCACGCATGAGGTGCCAGTGCCAGGCGTGGGTTTTTAATAATTTCGAGCCCTGATTCACAATCAAAGGCAACAGAATCAAAAGACCGGCGGCGTTGCGAAAAAAAACAATCTGCTCGGTCGATAGCGTTTCAGATAAAAATTTGATCAGGCCACCCATGACAGCCAGAAGTGCTTCGCCAAGAAGAAGAAATAGTGCGCCTTGGCGGATGTTGGACTGCATAAACCGGATTCCTAGGGCAACCAACTATAAATAGGGGTTGAGACCAATTGAATAAGCACCATATTTAAAGCCGAGAACACACAGCCAAATGAGGCAGCAGCTCCATAGGGAGTAGGAAAGGCAATAGGATGGGCAAAAGTGGAGCATTATACGCATTGCAGCCTCGGCGGGTTAGAGTGATACCGTGATTAACATGAAATCATCAGTGCTCGGGAACAGAATGAACCCTGAGATAGATCAAATCTCAAAGACATGAAATATATTAATCTTTTGGTGGTGTAGGTTGAAATTTTCTAAAGCGGCCGCACATAAAGAAACATCAGATAGTTAGCGCAGGAGAAAGCACATGCGTATGGATCGACTCACCACAAGTTTACAAAATGCACTGGCCGAAAGTCAGAGTATTGCGTTAGGCCATGACCACAACCAAATAGACAGTGTTCATGTGTTGTTGGCATTGTTTGAGCAAACCGACAGTTCCGCCAAAGATGTCTTGCGTCGTTCTAGCGTCAAAGTAACGGAGTTGGAAAAACGTCTACGAGATATTCTTGCGAATCAGCCGACAGTCAGTACGCCAGATGGCAACGTGCAAATGGCCCCCGAGTTAGGGCGTTTATTAAACCTAGCGGATAAAGAAGCGCAAAAGCGCGGTGATCAATTTGTCTCAAGCGAACTATTTGTCTTTGTCGTCCTTGGTGATAAGGGTGAAGTAGGTAAGGCGTTGAAAGAATCCGGTGCGACACCGGAGTTATTAAACAAAGCCATTACGGACATGCGAGGAGGGGAATCAGTGAGCGATGCCAACGCGGAAGATAATCGACAGTCATTGAGTAAGTACTGTATTGATCTCACTGAGCGTGCTGAGGCGGGTAAGTTAGACCCCGTGATTGGTCGTGATGAAGAAATCCGCCGCACCATTCAAGTGCTTCAGCGCCGTACCAAAAACAATCCCGTATTAATCGGCCCGCCAGGGGTGGGTAAAACCGCCGTAGTAGAAGGCCTGGCCCAGCGTATCGTTAATGGTGAGGTGCCAGAGAATCTAAAAGGTAAACGTATCCTCTCTTTGGATATGGGTTCTCTCTTGGCTGGGGCGAAATACCGTGGTGAGTTTGAAGAGCGCCTGAAGTCCGTGCTTAAAGACGTCGCCAAGGAAGAAGGCCGAATCGTCCTTTTTATTGATGAAATGCACACTATGGTCGGTGCTGGTAAAAGCGATGGCGCAATGGACGCCGGTAATATGCTGAAGCCTGCACTTGCGCGTGGTGAATTACACTGTGTTGGCGCGACGACTCTGGATGAATATCGCCAGTTTGTTGAAAAAGATGCCGCCCTGGAGCGTCGTTTTCAAAAAGTGATTGTTGATGAGCCGACCGTCGAAGACTCCATCGCTATTTTACGTGGTTTAAAAGAGCGCTATGAAGTACACCACGGTGTGCAGATTACCGACAGTGCGATTATTGCGGCAGCAAAACTTTCTCAGCGTTATATCGCCGACCGACGCTTGCCTGATAAAGCAATTGATTTGGTGGATGAGGCAGCTTCATTGATTCGTATGGAGATTGATTCCAAGCCGCAAGAAATGGATCGTCTTGAACGCCGCTTAATTCAGTTGAAAATTGAACGCGAAGCACTTCGCAAGGAAAAAGACGATGCGGCGCGTAAACGCCTAAGTGATCTTAATGAAGAGATTAATAAAGCCGGTGCGGCTTACGTCGAGCTTGAAGATGTATGGAAGCAAGAAAAGTCCGTACTTGAGGGGGCAAGCAAAGCAAAAGAGTTATTAGAACAAGCACGTATTGAATTAGAAGCCGCGCGCCGAAGTGGTGACCTGCAAAAAATGTCAGAGCTTCAGTATGGTCGAATTCCTGAGTTGGAGAAGCTGCTGGCCTCAGAGGCCGAAGCTGAATCGACCGGCGCGCAAGAATTTACCTTACTGCGCAATAAGGTAACAGAAGACGAAATCGCTGAAATCGTTTCTAAATGGACGGGGGTTCCCGTCAGTAAAATGCTCGAAGGAGAGCGTGAAAAATTATTGCGTATGGAATCCGTGTTGCATGACTCTGTGATTGGCCAAGAGCAAGCCATTGCGGCGGTCTCCAATGCCGTTCGTCGCTCTCGTGCGGGGTTGTCTGACCCGAATCGCCCGAACGGTTCTTTCCTATTTCTAGGCCCAACTGGTGTGGGTAAAACGGAACTGTGTAAGGCGCTGGCGAATTTCTTGTTTGACAGTCGTGACGCCATGATCCGCATTGATATGTCTGAGTACATGGAGAAGCACTCAGTGGCTCGACTTATTGGCGCTCCGCCGGGGTATGTGGGTTACGAAGAGGGCGGCTACTTAACAGAAGCTGTGCGTCGTAAGCCGTATTCTGTGATCTTGCTAGACGAGGTTGAAAAAGCACACCCGGATGTTTTTAATATTCTGTTGCAAGTGCTCGATGATGGGCAGCTTACCGACGGCCAGGGTCGTCGTGTAGATTTCAAAAATACCGTCTTAGTGATGACCTCGAACTTAGGGTCGGATGTGATTCAAACCCTAGCAGGTGAGAATGGCATTGGTGATGGCACCTATGAAGAAATGCGCGACGCTGTCATGGAGGTTGTTGGTGGACATTTTCGCCCAGAGTTTATCAACCGGATTGATGAAGCAGTGGTCTTCCATCCGCTCGCAAAAGATCAGTTGCGAGGCATTGCTGATATTCAGCTGGATATGTTGCGCGAGCGTTTGCAAGAGCGTGATTTGCAGCTGGAGCTCAGTGACGAGGCGGCGACTAAGCTGGTGGATGTGGGTTATGACCCCATCTATGGCGCACGACCATTGAAGCGTGCTATTCAGCGTTGGATCGAAAATCCATTAGCGCAAGATATTCTGTCAGGGCGCTTTATACCGGGCAGTACGATTGTTGCCAAGGTTGAAGGTGATGAGTTTGTCTTCACACCTCGCGACGCCTGAGTGACTGGCCATCCTCATTGAGATAGCTAGTCACTGACACTCAAATCAGCGACCTGTATACTCGCCAGTATTCATCATGGATACTGGCTTTTTTGTGCTCGATATAAAAATAGCCCACAGTTTAATGAACGGAGAATAGGATGCGTCTGACGAAAATAGTAGGTGTGGTGACAGGTACTTTGGCTATCGCAGCCTGTGCAGGCAAGCCTGCGGCGCTTGATTTATCAACGTCAGCAAACCCTCAATGTAAGGCAAACGCCGGTGTTAGCCTGATGGATTCCACCCTCACTATTGGCGCGGGATCAAAGCCCACACCGGGCTATAACGTTCAGCTTGAAGAGCAAATAGACGATGATGGACATATTAAGTTGACCTACGATGTCTCGTCGCCACGTGCTGGTGTGATCCTCCCTCAAATGATCACTACGCCGTGTCTGTATGTCACCCTACCAGACGATTGGGAGCGCTTGAGTGTGATGAATAAAGAATCGGGTCAAAGTTGGGTGTTCGATCGCCCATAATGGCCATTATCTTAGGCATTGACCCGGGCTCTCGAATCACAGGCTTTGGTGTGATTAACACCTTGGCGGGTAATAAAATGGAATACATCACTAGCGGGTGTATTCGTACCGGTAAAGGTGAGCTGCCTGAGCGCTTACAGTGCATTTTTGAAAGCATCACCCAATTGATCGAGCAATATTGCCCGCAAGAATTTGCTATTGAACAAGTGTTTATGGGTAAAAATGCAGACTCAGCATTAAAGCTAGGGCAGGCGCGAGGCGTCTCTATTGTTGCCGCGCAATTGCAGAGCTTACCCATTCATGAATACGCGCCGCGATCTATTAAGCAAGCGGTAGTCGGTAACGGCGGTGCCGATAAAGAGCAAGTGCAGTACATGGTTCAGCGTTTACTGAAACTGCCGGGGTTGCCCCAAGCGGATGCGGCGGATGCTTTAGCCATTGCCATCTGTCACGCCCACACCAATGCCAGCCTTATTAGTCGAGCCGGACTAAAAACGTATCGTCGAGGGCGTGCTTCTTAACGAATAACAGTAACTCTGATTGGTGATAGGCGTTTTTGCTGTTAGGCTACTACTGTTTATAACCTCAGTGTAATAGAGACATGATTGGGCGACTGCAAGGCTTTATCCTCGAAAAACAAGCTCCAGAATTACTGATTGACGTGCAAGGTGTTGGCTACGAAGTGCAGGCACCCATGTCGACCTTCGTTGTGTTGGGCGGTATCGGCGAGCCGGTAACCGTCTACACGCACCTCGCGATTCGTGAAGATGCGCATCAACTGTATGCGTTTAGCGACAAAAATCAGCGCACATTATTCCGTACGTTAATTAAAGTCAGTGGCGTGGGGCCAAAGCTCGCGTTGGCGATTTTATCCGGAATGGACGTCAATTCGTTTGCGCACTGCGTACACAGCGAAGACATCACCTCATTGACTCGTTTGCCGGGGGTAGGTAAAAAAACTGCTGAACGTTTAATTGTTGAAATGCGTGATCGCTTAAAAGAATGGCAAGCCCCTGCGCCGCTTTGGGCACAAGCCGATGCGGTAGAAAAGAACTCGCAAGAACAAATTATTCTCGAAGCCGAAAGTGCGCTGGTGGCCTTAGGCTACAAGCCGCAAGAAGCGAGTAAAATGTTGATAAAAGTCGCTGATCAATGTTCAACACCGGAAGAAATGATTCGCCTAGCGCTGCGTAACACCATGGGTGGAAAATGATGGTGGGCAAATGATAGAAACGGATCGTTTTATTACTCCAACGCCACAGTTGGGTGAAGAAAAACAAGACAGAGCAATTCGCCCTAAACGTTTGGCTGACTACATTGGCCAGCCAAGTGTTCGTGAGCAAATGGAAATCTTTATCGGCGCGGCTAAAGGTCGTGACGAAGCGCTTGATCACACCTTGGTGTTCGGGCCGCCGGGATTAGGTAAAACCACCCTAGCGAATATCATTGCCGAAGAAATGGGCGTACAGATCAAATCAACGTCTGGCCCCGTGTTAGAGCGTGCCGGAGATCTGGCTGCCATTCTTACCAGTTTAGAAGAGGGTGATGTTCTCTTTATCGATGAAATACATCGTATGAGTCCAGCGGTAGAAGAAGTGCTTTATCCGGCGATGGAAGATTACCAGCTCGATATTATGGTCGGTGAAGGCCCATCCGCGCGCTCAATGAAGATTGAATTACCCCCCTTTACCTTAGTTGGAGCGACGACGCGTGCAGGTTTGTTAACCTCACCTTTGCGAGACCGTTTTGGTATTGTGCAACGGCTAGAGTTCTACAATATAGAAGACCTGAGTCATATTGTTGGGCGCTCGGGTCGCATGATGGAACTTGAATTAGACGATAAAGGCGCGCAAGAAATTGCACGCCGCGCTCGTGGAACTCCACGTATAGCCAACCGATTGTTACGTCGAGTACGCGATTACGCACAAGTGAAAGCCGATGGACGCGTTACCAAAGACATCGCCGACCTTGCGTTAAATATGTTGAATGTTGATGCTCAAGGTTTCGATCACATGGATCGACGTTTACTGCTTACGTTGATGGAAAAATACGATGGCGGCCCCGCTGGGGTTGAAAGCTTAGCGGCGTCCATCGGCGAAGAGCGTGACACCATTGAAGACGTGCTTGAGCCGTATCTGATGCAACAAGGGTACATTACTCGTACACCAAGAGGCCGTGTTGCTACAAAAATGGCGTATCTGCATTTTGGGTTAGACCTTCCCGCACGATTTAATAAGGACGCCAGTGATGTTTGAGTGGCCTTTACGGGTCTATATCGAAGATACTGACGCCGGTGGCATCGTATATTACGCCAACTATTTGAAGTTTTTTGAGCGCGCACGCAGCGAATGGTTGCGCACGCTTGGATTTAATCAGCAGGTACTGATGCAGCAGGGCGTACGATTTGTCGTTCGTGACCTCAGTATTCGCTACCGTAAGCCCGCCATGCTGGACGAAGAAATTATTACCACGGTTGAAGTAACAGCCCGAACAAAAGCCGGGATGACATTGAACCAGCGTGTAATTCGTCGGTCAGATAGCGACATAAATAATGAACCATCCTTTATAGAAGTACTTGCAGAAGCGGAAGTCCGCGTCGCTTGTATCGACGAAACGGGAAAGCCAATGGCCATTCCAGGACAAGTAGCAGAACAAATACAACCCGTACCGCAGGAGCAATCGTGAACGAATCTCTCTCTATTTTACATTTGATTTTAAATGCCAGTTTTGTCGTGCAACTGGTGATGTTGATGTTGATCGCCGCATCAATAGGCAGCTGGATTGTGATCGTCCAGCGCGGACGTTTATTATCCGCGACACAAAAAGACCTGCTTCATTTTGAAGAGCGCTTTTGGTCAGGCATAGATCTCAATGATTTATACCGTGAATGTCAGCAACAGAGTTACACCAGCGCGGGCGAAAATGTCTTTATGGCAGGCCTCAAAGAATTTGGAAAAATGCGTCAGCAAAACACGTTAGATCCTGATGCTGTTATGGCAGGTGTTCAGCGCGCGATGCGTGTGGCAATTACGCGTGAAACCGAATCGCTTGATAACCATCTGCCTTTACTGGCAACGATTGGATCAACCAGCCCATACGTCGGTTTGTTTGGAACCGTGTGGGGCATCATGCACTCGTTTCATGGTTTAGCCAGTGTAAAACAAGCGACGATTGCAACGGTTGCTCCGGGTATTTCTGAAGCCTTGGTTGCCACCGCAATGGGCTTATTAGCGGCCATTCCCGCCGTTATTTTTTATAACCGATATGTTGAAAAAACAGATAAATTGCATTCTGGTTTAGTGACCTTTGCCGATGAATTTAGCTCGCTGCTGTACCGTCAAGCGCACAAAATGCATCAAACCTCTATTCGTACTACCGCTGGTGCGGAGGTTAAGTAATGGAACCACTGCAGCAGCAAATGCCAAAACGCCGTGCGATGGCTGAAATTAATGTCGTGCCTTATATCGACGTTATGCTGGTGTTGCTGATCATCTTTATGGTGACGGCACCCATGTTGGTGCAAACCGTGCCGGTGAATCTTCCTAATGTTGATTCCACACCAACAGAAATAGATCCGGACGACACCACACTTATGCTGTCGGTGAATTCTGATGGTTTGTACTTTGTCGAGCGCGATGAAGAAGATCCTAAGCCAATGAGCTTACGTGAAGTGACCGAATACGCCGGGAAGCTATTTAAAGCCGAGCCTAAAAGTCGATTTATGATTCGCGGTGATGAATCTGTACCGTACGGTAAAGTTGTATTATTGATGGGGAGTCTGCAAGGCGCAGGTATTACCAATGTTGGGCTTGTCACGGAAGCGCCTGATCCGGAGGCTCGCCCATAATATGAATTGGCGAGAACCGGGCAGTTATTTTTTGCCAACCCTCGTAGCGATCCTTATTCACGTGGGGGCGTTTGCGTTATTGATATTTGAATGGCGTCGCGATATTCAAGTGATGCCTGAGCCTTTGCCGCCGCATATGGTGGCGAATGTGATTCAAGAAGAAAATAAAGCGGTCAAAGATCGAGATATAAAAAAGAAACAACAAGAAGCTGAACGGTTGCGTCAGCAACGCTTAGCTCGGGAAAAACAGGCTCGTGAAAAAGCCGCTAAAGAAAAATTAGCCAAAGCTAAGGCGGATAAAGAGAAAGCAGCGGCAGAAAAGTTAGCTCAAGAAAAAGCAGCAAAAGCTAAAGCTGAAAAAGAAAAGGCAGCCAAAGCTAAGGCGGATAAAGAAAAAGCGGCGGCAGAAAAGTTAGCTCAAGAAAAAGCAGCAAAGGCTAAAGCTGAAAAAGAAAAGGCAGCTAAAGAAAAGGCAGCCAAAGAGAAAGCCATTGCAGAAGAAGCTGCACGTGAAGCCGCAGAGCAGTCATTGATGGAGCAGTTAGCACTGGAAGAGGCGAACTCTGAAATTCGTCGTCAAGAAGAAGCGGCCGCAAAAGTCGCACAGGCAGAGCGAGCAACGCAGCTGACTGCTGAGCATCAAGATATTATTCGCGCTCAAGTGGCAGCGGCTTGGCGTTACCCGCCAAATGTAACGCCAGAAATGGAAGTGGAAGTGCGCCTTACAATGGTGCCGACCGGTGAAGTTATATCAGCCACCGTCACTAAAAGTAGCGGGCATCAAGCATTAGATCGCTCGGTTGAGCAGGCCATTATGAAAGCGTCACCGCTGTCAGTGCCTGATGATATTCGAGTGTTTGAGAAAAATTTCCGTACCTTAACTATGAAATTCAGACCGGAGAACGCAACGTGGTAAACCGAGTTGTTCTGATATTAACGATATTTATTGCACAGTTAGCGCAAGCCGAACTCGTGATTGAAGTCACTCAAGGGCGTCAAAGTGCGATTCCTGTCAGTGTGGTTCCATTCGAGTGGACAGGGGCGACGGAATTACCCGTCGACATAAGCGCCGTTGTTAATAATGACCTGGCCAGTTCCGGATACTTTCGTACGCTTGAGCAAAGTTCAATGCTGAGTAAACCAAGCCGAACGGAGGATATCGCTTACGCTGACTGGCGTTTGATGAAGCAGGACTTTATCGTTGTCGGCCATATCACCGCTGAGGATGGCGGTTATGCCATCGAATTTCACGTAGTGGATGTGCATCAGCAGATTGAATTAGTCCATCACCGAGTTCGTGGCGAAGGCACTCAGTTACGTGATCTTGCGCATTACATCAGTGATTTTATTTTTAAACGACTCACCGGCATTCCAGGGGTGTTTTCCACCAAAATGGTGTACGTCACAACAAACAAAGAGCGTAGCCGTTTCAACCTGAATTTTGCCGACGCCGATGGCGCGCGTGAGCAATTGATTTTCCGCTCAAAAGAACCCATTTTATCGCCAGCGTGGTCGCCGGATGGCAAGCGTGTGGCGTATGTGTCCTTTGAAAATGGCCGTAGTGAAATTTTTTTCCAGGAGCTAGCGACGGGCAATCGTGAGAAGGTTGTGTCTTTTGATGGATCGAATAGTGCGCCTTCTTTTTCGCCGGACGGAACTCAGTTGGCTTTTGTACACTCGAAGATGGGAAATCCAGATATTTATATTATGGACTTAGCGACACGGAAGGTTCAGCGTCATACCAAACACTACGGGATTGATACCGAGCCGCAGTGGATGACCGATGGTCGGCATATTCTGTTTACCTCCAGTCGAGCCGGTGGGCCTCAGATTTACAAACTGGACACTAAGGATGATTCGGTTGAGCGTGTAACCTTTGAGGGGCGATACAATGCCAGAGCGCGTATGACTGCCGATGGCCGTAAAATGGTCTTTGTGCACGGGCAAGGGGATAGTTTTCACATCGCCTCGCAAGATATGGCGAGTGGCCGCGTTAGGTTGTTGACTCGTGACACGAATTTGGATGAATCGCCTAGTGTTGCGCCTAACGGAAGTATGGTAATTTATGCAGCAACTGAAAATGACCGAAGTATTCTGGCGGCAGTTTCGGTCGATGGGGAAGTCAAATTTCGATTACCGTCCAGGTTCGGCGATGTTAGAGAGCCAGCTTGGTCGCCGATTTTGAATTAATATAGAAAATTTAATTAACTGAAATGTGGGAAGAACTGATTATGCAAAAGACAGCTCTATATAAAGCACTGGGCCTTGGTTTTGGCGCACTATTGTTAACTGCTTGTGCAAATAACGATATTGATGAAGGTGCAGGTGCTGTAGAAACTGCTACTTCACAGCAAGTTAGCGAAACCGCTGATAGCGCAACGACAGGTGTAAATAGCGCCTCTTTGCAGGGTCAGAACCTAGCTTCAGACGCTGAGAAAGCGGCTAAGCAAGCACTACTAGACATGACGACTTTTTACTTTGAGTTCGATCAGTCTACTATCCAAAACAAGAGCAAAGCAGCATTGTCAGCTCACGCTGAATACCTAGATTCAAACCCAGGTGCTCGTGTTGTTCTTGAAGGTCACGCTGATGAGCGCGGTACGCCTGAGTACAACTTGGCACTAGGCGAGCGTCGTGCAATCTCTGTTCGTCGTTACTTGATGGCGAATGGCGCTGATGCAGACCAAATCAAAGTAGTAAGCTTTGGTGAAGAGCGTCCTGCAGCGACTAGCCACACTGAGTCTAGCTGGGCGAAGAACCGTCGCGTAGAAATCAAATACCAGAGCCGTTAATGAAACGGCTAGTCGTCACGATAGCGCTGGCTAGCTTTGCTGCTAGTGCTTCTTCTCAAGACGGCTGGGTATCTGTAGGGGCAACGCGTGTCGTTGCTCCTGCTTCTTCCTCTACGGATACCAGTCAGCCATCAACTCCTGCTACCTTTACTTCATCTCCCAGCACGTCCTCCTCGGATAATCTCGTTAGCGAGTTATTAACCCAGGTCGAACAAATGCAGGGCGAGATTGCGAATCTTCGTGGTCAGCTTGAGCAGCAGCAAGCCGTAATTCAGCGAATGGAACGTTCGCAGCAAGATCGTTACCTTGATTTAGACCGTCGTATTTCCATGTTGGCAACTCAGCCACAAGATGAGCCCACCACGGCAGCACCAACTTCTTCCGAAAACACCGAAGCCGCTATTCCATCCGGAGATGCTTATCGAGCTGCGATGGAGCTTGTACGTGCGAAAAAGTTTCCTGAAGCTAGGGCAGCGTTCGACAGCTTTATTGAAAGTTACCCTGAAGATCCTCTGACCGTTAATGCCATTTACTGGGCGGGCGAGGTGAGCTTAGTGACAGGGGATACAGAAATCGCGGAAGCGCGTTTCCGCCGTATTCTGGATAACTACCCGGAACACACTAAGGCTCCTGATGCGACGTACAAATTAGGTGTGGCATTGCATCGTAAAGGAGATGATGCTGGGGCAACTCAGTATTTAAATCAGGTAATAACGCAATACTCAGGTAAAGCTGACAGTACAGTGTCTTTAGCTAAGGCTTACCTGAAAAAAGTAACGCCTAAGGCGCCGTGATGTCTTGGTTCTCGGGGCGGGGAGCGACTCTCCGCCACGGCTAAGTCTATGAATCAGAAACTTTTTTTCCTTAAAAGGTTGTCTCTTAAAAAAAAATCAGTATTATATGCGCCTCCTTCGGGTCGTTAGCTCAGTTGGTAGAGCAGTTGGCTTTTAACCAATTGGTCGCGCGTTCGAGTCGCGCACGACCCACCATCTATTCAGGATGCTTAAGGGTGTCCTTAAAAGGGCAGAAAGGTTAACTTTCTGCCCTTTTTTTATATTTCAATTTTATATTACGGCTTTGCGTTTCAGACTTCGGCATTGTAAGTCAGTGCAAAGCCTTTAATGATCTACGGCGTGACTGCTCATCGAGCAATCACGCTTGGCCATGTTTGAAATGGACGCTTTTTATCCCCATTTAATAGGAATGTGGTAAAATTTGGCTCCATTTTTTCTGTGTTTATTTCATCGGATTTAAGTATGTCTTCTGCTAGTAACGGCTCTGCCATCGTACGTGATTTTTGGGCGAATCCTAAAAAGGACCTTTCTCCTCAGGAGAAGGACCAGTTGCTGACTGAAATTCGTGCATTATTGGCCAAAGAAGACGCGGTAATTGTTGCGCATTACTACACCGACCCAGAAATCCAAGCGCTGGCAGAAGCGACCGGTGGCTGTGTTGCCGACTCACTAGAGATGGCTCGCTTTGGTAATGATCATCCGGCAAGCACCTTATTGGTTGCTGGTGTGCGCTTTATGGGTGAAACGGCAAAAATCTTGAGTCCGCAAAAACGTATATTGATGCCTACACTTGAAGCCACGTGCTCGCTGGACTTAGGCTGCCCGATCGAAGATTTTTCTGATTTCTGTGATCAGCACCCAGATCGTACTGTTGTGGTGTATGCCAATACCTCAGCAGCGGTTAAAGCGCGTGCTGACTGGGTGGTTACGTCGAGTATCGCATTGGATGTTGTTTCGCACCTAAAAGAGCAGGGCGAGAAAATTATCTGGGCACCGGATAAGCACCTCGGCAATTATGTCGAGCGCGAAACCGGTGCTGACATGTTGCTCTGGGACAGTGCCTGTATTGTTCATGATGAGTTTAAAGCGAAAGGGCTGCAGGACTTGCAGGCTGTTTATCCTGACTCGGCTATTTTAGTTCACCCAGAATCCCCAGAGGCCGTGGTAAGAATGGCGGATGTGGTGGGGTCAACAAGTCAGTTGATTGCAGCGGCTAAATCTCTGCCGAATGAGACGCTGATCGTTGCGACAGACAAAGCGATTTTCTACAAAATGCAGCAGGCGGCTCCGGATAAAACCTTAATTGAAGCCCCAACAGCTGGGAATGGCGGCACTTGTCGTTCTTGCGCGCATTGTCCTTGGATGGCGATGAATCTGCTTGAAAATATACGCGATGTACTAATGACGGGTGATCAGGAAGTACTGATTGATGAGTCCGTTCGCCGTAAGGCGGTGGTTAGTCTACAGCGTATGTTGAACTTTAATAAGCCTGTTACGGCGGCATAACGGCTATAGCGCGGTTTTTTGTAGCGCGAACAGTGAGCGTGAGGCTAACGTCTGCGCTTGCTTCCATTACTATAATCTAGGCAGGGTCAATCACTCTCAGGCGCTCCTGGATAGCCGCCTCTCTCTGAAAATCTTTTATTTTATTTGCTTCCCTAATGGCTGACTGAAACTGTTGTACCGCTTCCTGCGTCCGCCCTGAGTAATGATAATATTCCCCAAGGGCACGATAAGCTAAGGTCAGGTCTCCATTCGCCTGGGCTGCTTTGCTTAGGCGTTGCCAATATAGGGGGGTCGTAGGGTAATCTTCGGTTAAGCGTTTTAAGAGCAAGGTAGCGTCTTTTTTCTTGCCAGCTTCTAGGTTAACTTCCGCTAAAGCGACATCCAGTACTGGGCTGTCTGTGTGTATGCGGCGCAGTTCACGCAAAATATTTAGGGCCGCTATTGGGCCATCGCGCCCAGCGAGTAATTGTGCATTAAGAATACGTATTAGTAGCTCGGTTTGTTTAATGTCGCTCAGGCGTTCTAACCCTTTGTCCCATTGTTCTTCTTGTAAAGCGAGCCGGGCCAGTGAAAAAAGCAAAGCATCACGATAAACCCCTGTTGCCTTGTTAAGTCGATAGGTGAACTCTGTTTCAGCTTGATCTTGCAAGCGATAGCGCGCTTCGGCGATGAGCTTTAATACCGTAAACCGAAAGCTTTCAGTGCGCGGTTTACGCGGATATTGTGCGGCGCGGCCTGCGGCGTCGGCAACACGTGTTGCGGTTAATGGGTGGGTCATTAAAAACTCTAAGGATGACCCTCGATACTTACTCGCATCCATCATGTTGGTGAACATGCCGGTCATGGCGTTGGCATCAAGGCCGGAAGCCACCAGAGTTTTCATGCCGAGGCGATCGGCTTCACGCTCAAAATCTCGGCTGTAAGCCAGCTGGTTTTGAATAGCCGCAGCTTGGCTACCCATGATGCCCGCGATGCCTGCGTCAGTGTTACTTGTCGCAATCAAAATAATACTGGCCAACAAGGTGGCGAGCGCAACAGGGTCGCGACGTTGAGCGGCTTCAACTTGGCGAGCAAAGTGACGCTGACTAAGGTGGGCAAGTTCGTGAGCGAGCACGGAAGAGAGTTGATCTTCGTCATCCGAATACAACAATAAGCCGAAATTAATCCCAACAACGCCGCCAGGGACGGCAAAGGCGTTTAATTCAGGGCTATCAATAACAATCAGTTCTAAGTCCGTACTTTGTAGTTGTGAATTAGGAACTAATTGATAAACAAGATCGTGAAACCATTCTAAAATAATAGGGTCATCTATGGTTGACACTTGCGAGCGCATGTTTCGTAACCAATCGCGCCCTAGTTCATGTTCTTGCTGTAAGGAAATCAAGCCGGAGGTGGTATCACCTAACGCCGGAAGTTCATTCGCAGCGAAAGTGAAAGGGACCGTGGTTGCAAGGCAAGTACAAAGGAGAATGGAGAGTAAATATTTCAAAAGTGATTTCCGTGGCCTTAGGTGTCGCTCATTTCAGACTAATCGTGGACAGTGCAGTTCCCAATGGATACAGAATTACATTGCTGGCGTATACTTGCATCATGTCAAAACGTCAAAACGGTGTCTAACACTATGCAGGTTGCTGTTGAGCTCGATACGCAAGGGTTACAGTGTCCTATGCCTTTATTAAAGACCAAACTGGCTTTGCGTGAGTTGCTGGTTGGGCAAGTGCTTAAGGTAACATCCTCTGACGCTGGTAGTGCTCGTGATATTCCCCGTTTTATTCAACTTAGTTCCCATGTCTTGCATCAAAGTGATGAAGTCGATGGGTGTTTTATTTTTATGATCGAAAAGGGAGCATGAAATGCTGAAGGTTGTTCAGCGCTGGATCGACAGATATTTATCCGATGAAGAGGCTATTAGCCTTTTGTTGATCTTAGTGGCGATTATGCTGGTGATCATGCTACTAGGGCAGGTACTCGCCCCTTTCCTTACCGCTGTTGTTATTGCGTATTTGCTGCAAGGCGGTATGAATTACTGCAAGCGGCGTGGGCTAGGGCACTTGTCGGCAACGGTGGTGATGTTCTTATTGTTTATGACGGTGATGTTTACGTTGCTTTTGATCATTTTGCCGGCAACCTGGAATCAGTTTATCCAGTTTATATCGGAAGTTCCGCGCATGGCCTCAAAAGGCCAAGAGTTGATGTTGCTTCTGCCTGAACAGTATCCTGAGCTGGTGTCCGTTGAGCAAGTTAGGCAATGGACGAAGGACATTGGGGATGAAGTTGCATCCATGGGGCAATTTGCAGTGTCTTTCTCGCTTTCAGGTATTGCAGGCTTGATGGGTGTGCTCATTTATTGTGTATTAGTGCCAATCCTGGTGTTCTTTTTACTTAAAGACTCAAGTCAGATTTTGAATTGGATTACTGCATTTTTGCCTAATAAACGTAATCTCCTAATCAATGTCTGGACTGAAATGGATATGCAAATCGCGAATTACATTCGCGGTAAGGCGCTTGAAATTGTTATTGTTGGTGGTGTGACCTACATCGCGTTCACCATCATGGGAATCAATTATGCTGCACTTCTGGCTATTGCCGTTGGGTTGTCGGTATTGATTCCCTATATTGGCGCCGCCGTAGTCACCGTCCCCATTGCTCTGGTTGCCTATTTTCAGTGGGGAATAACAGACCAATTTACTTGGTTGCTTATTGTGTATGCGATCATCCAAGCGTTGGATGGCAACGTATTAGTCCCCTTAATGTTTTCTGAGGTGGTTAATTTACATCCTGTCGCTATCATAGTGGCAGTCTTAGTATTTGGTGGATTGTGGGGGTTTTGGGGTGTCTTTTTTGCCATTCCGTTAGCCACATTGTTTAAAGCAATATTAAGGGCATGGCCTGTGGCGCTATCTGGCGGGCCAGAACCTGGAAACTGACTTGTCAGTAGGGGTTTGCAGCAGTAGACTTGCGGCCTCTAAACACCAAGCCCAGAATGGCAAATAAGAATAATTCGGGAGAATGGCACAAATGATAACCGGCAGTATTGTTGCTCTCATTACACCGATGCATGCGGATGGCAGTATCGATTGGGACAACCTTGATAATTTAGTGAATTTTCATATCAAGGAAGGTACCGACGCGATTGTGGCGATGGGAACCACCGGGGAATCAGCAACGCTTGAGGCCGAAGAGCATATCGGCGTTGTTGAGCGCGTAATTAAAACCGCAGCAGGACGCCGCCCGGTTATCGCAGGCACAGGTGCAAACAACACCTCTGAAGCGATTGAACTAACACACGAAGCAAAGCGCGTTGGCGCCGATGCCTGTTTGTTAGTAACACCGTATTACAACAAACCGCCACAGCGTGGTTTGATTAAGCATCACGAAGCGATTGCAGCCGCGGTGGATATTCCACAGTGGTTGTACAACGTGCCGGGGCGAACCGGAATTGATATGCTGCCAGAAACCATTGCGGCACTGGCTGATATCCCGCAAATTACTGCAGTGAAAGAAGCCACTGGCGATATGGATCGCGCGCGTAAGGTGATTGAGCTGGTAGGTGATCGTATGGCAGTGTACTCTGGCGACGATGCCACCGCCTATGAGCTTATCTTGCTGGGTGGTCACGGCAATGTTTCGGTCACCGCGAACGTAGCTCCAGCCTTGATGCACCAACTGTGCATGTTAGCGCTTGACGGCAAAGCCGATGAAGCTCGTGCATTAAACGAAAAACTGATGAATCTGCACAACGCCATGTTCGTTGAAGCAAATCCGATTCCGGTAAAATGGGCAGTGGAACGTATGGGCAGAGCTGGCCCTGGTGTTCGCTTACCGCTAGTGCCTCTTGATGAGCGCCTGCAGCCGAAAGTCGAATTAGCTTTAAAAGAGTTTGGCATTATCTAACGGATACCAATGCGACTACTTTGTATTCTCCCGCTGGCTGCACTTTCTGGGTGCAGCTGGATGTTTGGAGACACCTTCGATAACCGTGCGCTCGATTACCTCGAAGCGCAGGAATCTCCCGCTACGCAAGTGCCTGCGGACATTACTTTAAACACCTATGATCGATACCCCGTGCCTGACGTTAATGGCAGCCAGGATTTAGCGGATGAATTCATCATTCCTGTGCCTGATCCTATCGTGATTGATGAAACAGACACTGGCAGCACATCGCTTAGCGAATATCAGAGCTATGATCTTAATCCGCGCATAGAGAAAGATGGTGCCGGGACGGAAGTATTGCGTTTGGATACTGAATTTGCCATTTCTTGGGCCAAAGTAGCGGATGCTGTGGCCGGAACAGACCTCAAAATGACGGATCTTAACCGCAGCCTGGGTATCTACTTTTTGGAACTTCCTAACCCTGACGCCGCGAACGACGATCGCAGTTGGTGGGCAAAACTTTGGAGTGATCCGGTTGAGCCAACACTGACGTACGAATTGAAGATGGTCAACGCGGGAGAGGGGGTGTATGTCTCACTTCTGCAAGATGCTGAAACACTCGCAGATACCGTCACGACTCGTTCAGTGTTAACTCAGGTACGTGACCAGCTAACTCAGTGAAATACATTTCGCTTGGCAGTGGCAGCCGTGGAAATGCTACCTTAGTGCGATATCAGTCTGACGCTATCTTGATTGACAGTGGATTCTCACGCAAAGCATTGCTGCAGCGCGTAGAACGCGCTGGTGTAGAGCAAAGAGAGTTGGCGGCGGCGTTTGTCACCCATGAACACAGTGATCATGCCAAAGGCATAACGTCGCTGTGTGAACATCTGAATATTCCTTTTTATGCCTCTTTTGGTACGGCCCGAAAAATGGAGTGGACCAATCACTCCTTGTGGCGCTGTATTCGTGCAGAACAAGTTATCGAAGTAGGAGGCATGACGGTCATGCCTGTGGTGGTGCCACACGATGCCCACGAACCACTTCAGTTTGTTATTCAGAATGCAGATGGCCACAGGCTTGGTATACTATCCGACCTTGGATCATTGACGCCTCATATCGTCGAATCGTATAAGCATTGTCATGCGCTTCAAGTCGAAGCGAATCATGATCCCAGCATGCTACAGAACGGCCCATACCCACCGTCATTACGGGCCAGAGTCGCTGGGGCGTATGGGCATTTGAGTAACGAACAATGCGCTGACTTCATTCGCCGTGTGCGTTGGTCTGGCTTGCGCCATGTCACCGCCGGGCATATCAGCGAAAAGAATAATGACCGGAATCTGGTTGCTCAGATTCTGGCGGTTGTGCTGGAGTGTCACCCGAATGAGGTGACCATGCTAGAGCAAGACGAACTGTCTGCCTGGGTCAGCCTAAGTGATTAAAATTAACTCTTCCGGTGACCCCAATGGCCCGGAATTAACTTTGTGATTTTCCGGAGAACCCCATGGAAAAGCGTGAACTTCTTTATTCAGGCAAAGCCAAGTCTGTTTTTACCACAGACAACCCAGACCTTATGGTGCTTGAGTTCCGTAATGATACTTCTGCCTTTGACGGCAAGAAAATGGAACAACTAGACCGTAAAGGCCTAGTGAATAACAAGTTTAATGCTTTTATCATGACCAAGCTTTCTGAAGCAGGCATTCCTACGCATTTTGAGAAGTTGCTATCAGACACTGATGCACTGGTTAAGCGCCTAGACATGATTGAGCTTGAGTGCGTAGTGCGTAACGTTGCCGCAGGCAGTTTGGTGCGTCGCCTAGGTGTGGAAGAGGGGATTGATCTGAACCCGCCAACATTTGAGCTTTTCCTCAAGAATGATGCACTCGGTGACCCAATGGTTAACGAATATCACGCACGTTCATTTGGTTGGGCTGACGATGCAACACTCGACAAAATGAAAGAATTAACCTTTAAAGTGAACACCGTGCTGAAACAGCTGTTCCTTGACGGCGATATGTTGCTAGTTGATTACAAGCTTGAGTTTGGTATTTTCAATGGGGAAGTCGTTCTGGGGGATGAGTTCTCTCCAGACGGTTGTCGTCTGTGGGACAAAAACACCCGTGAAAAGCTCGACAAAGACCGTTTCCGCCAAGGTTTGGGTGGCGTGGTTGAAGCGTATGAGGAAGTTGGTCGCCGCATTGGCGTCGAATTTTGATCAATTAGTGCGTATTTGTTCGTAAGGATTGGCATTTTTAGCAGGTGTGTGCAAACTTAGTGCACTGCTTACGAACACAACATAAAAACAGGAATTACCCATGAAAAAGACAGCACTTGCGGCATTTTTGGTCGCGATGACTCCGGTAGCTTCACATGCGGATCTGCTATTCACGGTAGGCGCTAAGGCAAGCGTTTGGAGTCCAGAACCAACAGGCCAGCTTGATGACGGCGTCTCTGTTGATGGCGAAGTTAACGGCTTAGGTCTTGAATCAGATTCAGGTACACAACTGACGGTGTTTTTTGAACATCCAGTCCCAGTGGTGCCTAACATTCGCTTGCGTCAAACCAGTTTGAAAATGGACGGTTCAGGGGTACTAACACAACAGTTTGGTGATCAAACGTTTGGTGGACCTGTTGATAGTGAGTTAGATATGTCTCATACCGACTTCACGGCCTACTGGGGCGCGCCATTACCAGTGCCATACTTAGACATTAACTTCGGTCTAACTGTGCGTGCATTTGATGGTTACGCCGTTGTTGAAAGTACTGTGGTTGATCAGCGTGAAGAAGTTGAATTGGATTTTGCTCTACCAATGGGTTTCTTAGAAGCTCAAGTGGGCACGCCATTCGGTTTGTACGCACAAGCTGAAATTAATTACATTGCCTATGACGGCAACAGCTTGTCTGACACTATGATTGGTTTAGGTTACGACCTCCCAATTCCGGTAGTGGATGTGGCGTTGGATCTTGGTCACCGCTCTATCAGCATGAAAACGAATGATGACACCACAGACATTGCGACTGATTTTGAAGTGTCTGGTATGTACTACGGAGCATCATTGGCGTTTGGTTTTTAAGCAAACGTTCGTTGACGTGTTAGAAAAAAACCGGGCATCGCCCGGTTTTTTTATGGTTTTTTATTGCGAATACGCGAAATAAACGCACGATGAGCAGCGTTGCTGTATTTACCAGCTAGTAGATATCAGTTAACAGATACTAGTTAGTTAGCTTAGCGCCTTTAATTACTCAGCAGCGTCTTCATCGTGATTGTCTTGGTGGGCTTTTGCCGCATCAATACGCTTGTCTCTATCAGGGTGGGAGCTTAAGTACTCTTCCCAGTTGTTGGTTTCGCGCGTGGCTCCGGGCAGAGCATTAAGTGCATCTCCCAGCAAGCTAGGGTTCATCCCAGCTTTAGATAAATGTTCGTGAGCAAAACTATCGGCACTGGTTTCCATCGTGCGACTAAAGGCATTTTGACTCAGCGAAATTCCCGTACTTAACACAACCTCAGATAAGCCCTCCAGATCGCCAATTAATAACCCGTAAATAACCGAGGTAATACTGGCTTGCACGACCATTTGTGCGCCATGACGAAGGTCGACATGGCCCGCTTCGTGGAATAACACCGCGATTAACTCATCAGGCGTTAAGTCCCGAACTAGGCTATCAAATACAACTAACGTGCCATCAGGCAGAGCAAAGGCATTTGGGCTGCCTCCACTCCTAAATAACAGTCGGTAGTGATCACCAAGCCCTGCAGCTTCTCGAGCAGCTTTCCAGTCGGTGTGTATTTGGGCTTGTTCGTCTTCGTTGATTTTGGTCGGATCAAGAAAATAATCTAAGGTGGTCAGCGATGATTTCCCTAGTTGATCAAGAATCGTTTGGGGGATATAGGGCGCACTGATCTGGGCAGCTTTGGGAACGCCTTCCACTAAAATACCCCACATGCACAAAGGAACAAGCACCGCGGCAAGTACGACGGCGACGAGATGACTCTCCAGCCAGGCTAATAGCCCGCCCTTATGAGACCAGCGAACTGATAACTCATTGGGAATAAAACGATCACCGTCAGGAAATATTAATTCCACAGGCAAGCCGGGTAAAATATCCCCTTGCTGGCAGTCGGATAATTGTGAATAGCGAAGTTCGATATTATTGTCGTGGGCGAGAATACGAATCCCACCCACGTCAGACACTATTGCGGTGGCATGGCGGACGTCGCTGCGGCCCGCCATAGAATAAACACCTTCAATTCGCTGCATTAGACGACAGAAAAGTCTGAATCAAACACGCCTGCCGCCTCTTCACCAAATGCACCGCCGGTGCCTTCCACTGTATTACTCACATGGTCGATGGCTGGTTCAAGATGCACGGTTGTTTTTGAGGAAAGGTAACGAAGTTTCAGAACCTTAGTGGCAGGGAAGGCCAAGCCCAATGTAAATAAAATTAATAGACCGTTGATGATCATCATTTTTAAATAGCCAGTCACGGTGATTTCAGAAGTGAACTTAGCTAGACCTTCTGCTTCAAGATTATTGACGATGTGATTACGAATCGTCGCAATAAAAAAAGCTTGAATTAAAAACGAAGCAAAATAGATGATGATAAATAAAGGAAGCATGGCGCCTAATGCCGCGTAAGCAGCCATATCATTTCCAGCTTCAGAAGCGGCTGTGTAACCGGCCAACGGCGTGGCAATAACAAGGAAAGCAACTAAGAAAAAGATGATACTTAATGCGAACGCAATTAAAGCCGCTTTGTAGTATTCGCCAGTATCTGTGGTAAGAGAGATGTCGCGATCACCATAGCTGCAGTTACCAAACATAAACTGGTGAATGCGTTTGATTACCCAAGGCATTAATAAATAAAGAGTGACGGCAGCAACAATCGGAAGAATAATGAAATTCAAACAAGCGCCCCAGTAATTGCCGTGAAAATTAAAGCGCACATTTCGATACGCTGTGTTTCTGTAGGTAAAACGAATGCCTTGTACTATCAGCCAAGGCATCGCAGCGATAAATAGAAGAGGCCCGATAAAAATCATTGGTGCCCAAAAAGCACTTGCGCCCCAGAAAATCAGTAATACACCGACTGCAAGTAGGCGACCGATAAATATTTGCATTGGATTGGCTAAGTATTGCAGACGATGATTGTCTATCGAGGTGTGGCCATACAAGTACTGGTTGTTACGTACTTTTGCCCAAGGACCATACAGGCCCAGCGATAAAATAGTGAGTAAAACGTTAATTAGCCAAAGCTTAGTGTAACCCCAAGCAGACGCTGAAAAGTCGATGGACGCACTGCGAGTGTGTCCCATATCAATAGGTTGTGTCATATCACTTCCTTGTTGTGTTTGAAAAAGTTCAAGTTGATTCTAAATGAAAAACCGGCGGCATCCGTCGCCGATTTCTAATTGTACTGATTTTACAGATGACGTCTTGTTGAATTGTCGTCTCGGTTATTTATCTTCACGAACAAATTCAGCGAGCACTTGGCCATTGCTGCGATTTCCCACCAACACACTCATCACATCCGCACGGATAGCGCTGATGGGATGTTGGCGGTACTGGTATTCAAGGCGGCAACGTTGAAGTGGACAGAAGCGGTAGCCAATTTGCATCGTCAATGAGCGGCCGCTGGTTTGTTTATAGGCCGTCTCGGGATTCACCAACCAGCTTAGATCTTCAAATAACCCAGGCTCCCAGCGCCAACTGCTTTGCATAGTGGCGAGAACCTCATAATCTTTAAAGTTAAGAGCCGCCGCAACCCAGCGCTTGCCGTCCTCTTTCTCTACCGTTTGATCAAGGCGGTTTTTAACGGTTTCGTTCTTGAGTGTAAATTCAAGAACCGATTTTGCTTTTTGTCCCGGCTGGTACGCCGCATTGCGATCAGGAAACAGCGGGCTGTAAACGGAGCTGTTCGGTAAATTACGCATCCCGACAATCACAAAGCTTTGTTTGCCGTCGGTGTAGTTGTATTTTGCCGCTTGCAGTTCTAATTCAATGAAATAGGTTTTTCCTGCGCGAAGGTCGTTCGTCAGTTCACCGCTAAACAGTACCTCTATATTACTTTCGTTCAGATAGCTTTCAGAGGTCCATGCGCCACGCGCGTCATTGAGCCGTTCTTGTATTCGCGCATCGCGCTCAGCGGCCAGTTTTTGCGCTTCGCGGCGAGCATCTTCGACACGTTGAGCTTCAAGTAGCTGCTGGCGGCGTAGCTCTTCCTTTGATGGTCCACACCCACTTACGGTGAGTACGCAGAGGAAAAGTACAAGAATACGGAACATGTGACTTCCTTAATACTGAAAATTGCGCAAGATTATACCGCTTCAGGCATTAAAGTGGGACTCCGTAAACGCGCCGATTGTGAATATGGATTATATAAGCGTTGCTTTCATCATAAAGAAAGGTAATGACAAACGAAGCACTCTAGACAAAGGCAGGTGGCTATGACAACCTTCCCGCTGTTTTCAAGAACTGAGGACGCCGAGTTGCGGGTCATTGTTTTACTATCAGTGATGCTACTTTCAGCCTGTAATTATTGGAGCTCTTCTTACGGTAAGATGCCTGATAAAGAGTTGAGAGAAAGAAATTATCGCTGCCAAATGGCTAGCTCTCTTTCAGCGGCTGAAATTCAGGTATGTAAAAACATTCGACGAGAGTGTGATGTGCGTGCTGATAATGGAATTTACGTGTGCTGATCCGAAATGAGATAACGTCGGAAATACTAGAATTTTTAACTGCCATCAGGAAAAACTATGAAACTTGTTAAGCTCGTTCCAGCAGTTGCGCTGGGTACATTATTATTGGCCGGTTGTGGTCAGGAGGAAAGCGTGAAATTAGAAACCACCGCTCAAAAGGCGAGTTATGGTGTTGGCTTGAACATTGGCCGTCAATTAAAGCAAGAAGGCGCAGAGCTTGAAGCGGATGCCGTCATTGCAGGTATTCGTGATTCAATTGCAGGTGCTGAGCCTAAGCTGACTCAAGAAGATATTCAGGCTGCTTTTATGTCGATGCAAGAAGATGCAGAGCGTAAGCAAAAAGCACTGGAAGATGAAGCAGCACAAGCAAGCGTTGCTTTTCTTGAAGAAAACGCAAAGAAAGATGGCGTAACAGTTACCGAGTCTGGCCTTCAGTACGAAGTGATTACCGCGGTTGAAGAAGGTAAATCTCCAGAAGCAACCGACAAGGTTCGTGTTCACTACCACGGCACGCTGACCAGCGGTGAAGTTTTCGACAGCTCAGTTGAGCGTGGCGAGCCAGCTGAATTCCCTGTAAACGGTGTTATCCGTGGTTGGGTTGAAGCGCTTCAGTTGATGAAAGAAGGTGAGAAGTGGAAACTGACCATCCCAGCAGAATTGGCATACGGCGCTCGTAGCCCAAGCCCTAAAATTCCTGCAAACTCTGCGTTGGTATTTGAAGTTGAGCTAGTTAAGATCCTTGACTAATTTCAGCTGAAAATCGCAGAAAGAAAAAAGCCCGCTATTATCGCGGGCTTTTTTGTATTCAAATTTTGACTAACTGCGCTTTGGCTAGGTGGTTAGTCGACGAGCTCTTCCTCTTCTTGAGGTTCTTTAACGGTATCGCTTTTCGTGCGTGAGCCACATACAGCCATGTGCTGCAATGTACGCTCTAGACTTTCCAATTGTTGATCACTTAAGCGGGTGACATTGCTGCACACGCGGCAGGTGATTTTTCGATCTCGCATAAGATCTTTGGCCGCTTTCGATGTATAAGCTTTACACTCGGTACAAGGCAACGGATATTGAATAAGAGATGCAACATTTGATGACATAAAATTAACCACAACAACAACTTCAGTTGGGTGATATTTATACAATAAATAAGGGCTAAGTAGAAGGTCGAAACAGAAAGAACTAGAGATTTTTAATTGGTCGGGGTAGAGAGATTCGAACTCCCGACATCTTGGTCCCAAACCAAGCGCGCTACCAGACTGCGCTATACCCCGATCACACTTCTAATGGGTTACCCCTGAAGTGCGAGCGCATATTATAGTTGGCGCACTTTAACGTCAATGTCTTTTTTAAAAAAATGTTTAAAAACAATCGCTTCGGCTAATTTTCAAGCCATAAGCGAAATAGCAGGCAACAGGCCTTTGTTTTAACAACAGAGCATGAGAAAATCGCGCGCTTATGAAAACTCAGCAAGGTTAACCGCCCTTATGTCCGCACAACTCATTGATGGCAACGCAACAGCCAAAGCAATGCGAGAATCAATCCGCCAACGTGTTGAAGCACGTACTAATGCAGGTAAGCGTGCTCCAGGGCTTGCCGTGGTGTTAGTAGGTAATGATCCAGCCTCTGAGGTGTATGTATCCCATAAGCGCAAAGACTGCGAACAAGTCGGTATCATCAGTACCGCTTATGACCTCCCGGACACGACTAGCCAAGAAGAACTGATCAACTTAATTGACGAGCTTAACGGCAACGACAAGATCGACGGCATTTTAGTACAGCTACCTTTGCCCGCCGGTCTTAACTCAGACGAAATATTAGAACGCATCGACCCAAAGAAAGACGTCGACGGTTTCCACCCATTCAACGTAGGTCGTTTAGCGCAGCGTCTTCCGCTGCTTCGCCCTTGTACCCCTGCAGGTGTGGTTGATCTACTCGATGGAACTGGACAAGACATCACCGGGATGCACGCTGTTATTGTTGGTGCGTCCAATATTGTTGGCCGCCCGATGGGCTTAGAATTGTTATTACGCGGCTGCACAGTGACGACCTGCCACCGCTTCACCAAAGACTTAGCTTCGTTTGTACAACAAGCGGACATCGTTGTGGTGGCTGTAGGCAAGCCGGGCATAGTTCAAGGCGAATGGATCAAAGATGGTGCAATCGTAATTGATGTAGGCATCAACCGCTTAGAGTCGGGCAAGCTGATCGGCGATGTCGATTTTGAAGCCGCCGCCGAGCGCGCCTCATTTATTACACCGGTTCCAGGAGGCGTTGGCCCTATGACGCGCGCCAAACTTCTTGAGAACACCCTATTCGCTTGCGAAGAACTGCATAGCTAGCGTCTGATTTTGTGTGGTTTTTTGTTCAATATTATCGTTCTGTGTTTTAGCCCATAAAACGCAGAACGACTACACTCCCGCGATCCATACCACAAACACATAACGCAACCCCTTCCCAAGCCCAACCAATAGCAGAAACGGAACGATTTTAACGCGCATTATCCCAGCAATTAGCGTCAGAGGGTCTCCCCCTATTGGCAACCACGCCAACAACAGTGTCCACACGCCATAGCGCTGAAACCACGCTTGCGCTTTAGTAATTTGCTTACGCGAGAAGTAAAACCACCGCTTATCTTGAAACCTGAGTATATATATTCCCAGCACCCAGTTCACAACGGCCCCTAAGGTATTCCCTAAGGTCGCGACAACCACTAACGTCCAAGGATCACCGCCGTCGCGAAGTAAGGCAAACAGCAGTACCTCGGAATAGAAAGGCAAGATGGTCGCGGCTAAAAATGACGACCCAAACAACAGCAAATAAGCAATCACAACATCACCAAAGTATTAACGCATACTATTTCATCGCTCATTGAGTTCTCAACATTTAGTACCAACACACGAGATCAACCACCTAAACAGTGCCAACTGCGACGGTAAGTAAAACATGTATTCAGGATGCCACTGCACACCTTTGATCTTCGCTCCGTTATCGCTTTCGATGGCTTGAACTATATTGTCGCGATCACGCCCAACCACTTTCAATCCGTCACCTGGTCGATTTACGGCCTGACTGTGCAAACTATTTACACGCAAGTGATGACGTTTACACACCGCAGCTATGGAAGAATCAGGATCAAGTGTGACCTGCTTAGTCGGTAATAGGCTTGGCCTATTGCGTGTGTGAACACGTGTATCGCGAATATCCTGAAACAAAGTTCCCCCGAGTACAGAGTTAATTAACTGCGCGCCACGGCAAATTCCGAGTAATGGAATACCGTCTGCAAGAGCGGCTTTTATCCATCGAATCTCCAGTGCATCACGCTCAGGATCAATTCTACTTTTGGCATGAATATCGCCACCATAATGCTCCGGGGCAATATCATTACCGCCACCGATAATCAGCCCATCCAAAGGCAAACCACTGGCAGGATGTTTCACTGTAATTCGTTCAGGCGTAGCTCCAATCAAGCGCAACGCCCATGATGAGCACCACCAACTGGGTGCCCAACGACGTGCATTCCCGGTTACACCAATGCGTGGTCTGTTAGCCATTGATCAATAAACTCCACCCAATCCGATCTACTTATATCCAACACAGGGCGCTGACGCTCAGCACTTAAAAACTCTGCAGAGAGTTCCGCAATTGCTTGCGGCCGCTCGACCAACTTCTCAACCACAAGCCATGAGTCATACGGCACCTGTAACGACCAATCATGATGTTCAATACGACAATCTGGTAAACGATAATGAAACGCCGGGCGTGCTTTAATTCGAGGATCATCGATAACACCTCGAACGCGCTTTTCATCAATGGTGGCAAGCAAAGGTAACAAATCCAACCCACGGTTACGGCTGGGATTATGCTCTAAATAATCATCAAAAATTTGATCCATATCCGCATCAGGGTGGGACAAAATTTGTTTTAAATAAGCGGTTGAGTACAAATCAATATATGGACTAATACGACGCGCAATATCAATTTTATGCTTATCAACCAGCCACCATTGCAACAAGGCATAAGCACGCATGTAAGCCCCGATGGTTTCGGGCTTCAAGTTAGGCAACTCGACATTCACGTGAACACCGTACGCTGAAATAAATGATTCCTCAGTGCCAACAGCGCCTGCATCACGAAGTGCATCAACCATAGGAAGTAATTCATTCAAACGTGTCACCGAAATCGGTGGGCACACCACCTCAATAGGCACTAACAGTGGCGCTACACGGCTGAGTAGTTCAACCCAAGTGCGATCCTCATTTGGGCCGCTTTCTATCGCCGCTTTTGACTTAAGGTAAGACCAATCAATTTCAATATTAAACACGCCAAACTCAGCCGACGTTAACTCAACCTCGGCTTCCGTTTGTTGAGTAACATCCGCCTGCATAATACGTTGAACCGTCTCGACGGTTTGCGTTAAATTAATCCCCGAAAATTCGAGTTCAAAGCCAATACGCCTCGGTTCGCCATCGTCACGAAGCGGCTGAGGTGGCAACTCAAACCCATCATCATCGATCCCATTCATTGCAAAACCCTAATGTAAGTTGCCGTGAAAAATTGTATTCCCTTGCCCAGATAGCTGTACGGTCACAGTCTAAGCACCTTAAAACCCACCGTTTTCTATACATTAATCTTAAAAGTATCTGAGGTTAAATGAGTGAAGACACCACATAGACAATACTGGCTTTAAAAAATTCAGAGGGTTAATTACCATTTAAAAATTAATATTAAGAACCTCACGGCAACTGCTGAAGCTTGCCGGAATCGGTAATAACCCAAACCCTGCCTTTTGAATCTTCAAGCACATCCCTTATGCGCTCTCCTTGATCTTCAAAGTAACGTTTTTCTTCCACCACTTGATCACCGCGCATAACCAAACGATTAAGATGCTGTAATTTAAGTGCACCCAATAAAAAATCCCCTGCCCAGCCATAGCGATTGCTCTTCACAGCAATCAAACTACTTGGAGCAATGGACGGAATGTACGCCTTCACAGGATCAATCATTCCTGGCTTTGACTCTTCGCCAACACTCAACGGCCCCCAGTATTCTTTTCCTAGGGAAACCTCGGGCCAACCATAGTTAGCGCCTTTTTCAATTTTATTTAACTCATCACCGCCCCGTGGGCCGTGCTCACTTTCCCACAGCTGCCCATTACGCACCGCCAAACCCTGCGGATTACGATGGCCGTAACTCCAGATTTCTGGCAATGCCCTTTTTTGATCAACAAACGGATTGTCTTCAGGTACACGCCCATCTCGATGCAAACGCAGAATAGAACCCGCATGCGTGCTTAGATCTTGGCCGTTATCTCGATTTCCGCGATCACCCACACCAAAAAATACATAATCACCCATAAACGCGAGACGGCTGCCAAAGTGCCGGCCTTCATCACTGGCCGACTTAGTGATCAACAAGGTCTGCCATTCCTTCAGCGCAGTTAAGGACTCGTTGAGCTTTGCTCGTCCGAGCGCCGTCGCACCCAAGTCATTATTAACAAGAGCGACATATGTGAAATAAATCCAACCTAAATCACTATCACCCTTTTTATAATCAGGCGGCACTGCCACATCCAATAAACCGCCTTGCCCCATCACCGCGACCTTAGGTGCACCTCTGACCGAAGTTTTCACCTTCGAATCCATATCGAACAACACCAACGAGCCACCTTTTTGCGTGATGAGCAAATGCGTATCCGACACCTGAGCCATTCCCCAAGGTTGAATCAAGCCCTCAGCCATGACATTCGGATTAGGTGATGTATCCGCCATAGCCTTACCAAAAATTAGCGGCAACAGTAGGATTAAGTACAAGTGGGTTCTAGGTATCGAAAACATTCTTATCAAAAACATTCTTCTTAAAAACATCGGCAAACCTTAGAATTAGGTAATGAGCAACAAACACTCCGATAAATAATTCTGACAGTCTAACAGCAGATTTATATCCCATCATCCGTCGACAATCCTATGAGAAAGAATCATTGACTGGCAAACTCCAAGATTTATTGGTTACTTTCTCCAAGAAAGCTCCGATATTAAGGTCATCTTTGCCGATGGCTCTTCGTTAAGTAGCGACAACCCAGCGATTCATCAACGTCTATCTGAACTTGTGGGTCATGAGTCGACACTGGAGCCGCTCAAACCTGTATCCGAACTGGATTTTTATCGTCGCCATAAACTCGATGATCATACTTGGCTAGAAGAATTAAAAGCGACGTTTACGCGAGAACCGGGTGAACCGTTACCTGATTTCAGTTCGTTCCCACAACAAGCACAGGATTTCGTGACGGTGCCCGGTACATTTTTTTTAGTGACGCCATTTCATATTATTACAACCGCAACAATGGAGCATTTTAAGAAATTACTGCCTGAGGCTGATTGGGATATACGCCGCTTTCGGCCCAATATCGTTATCGACACGACAGGCTATGACGATGGTTTAGTCGAGCAAGATTGGATTGGTAAACAAATAAACATTGCCGATTCGCTGATTGACTGTACCGCCACAGCACCACGTTGCGGAGCGGTAACACGTAAGCAAAGTGAGCTTAACTTTGATAAAACCATGCTGAGAACCATCGTTAAAGAGGCGGATCAAAATCTTGGAATTTACGGTAGCATTAAAAACGAGGGAGTTTTACGTGTGGGTGATTCTGTTTATATCAATAAGTAACCGTCATGACATAAATAAAATATATATAAGAAAAAAAACACAAAATATAAAAGGCGAGCAACTTTTAAACTTCTCCGCTTGAACTTATAGATCATATGAAAATTAAAATTTTCACTCCAAAAAACGGCCTTTATTAGAGACTGTATTTTTTATTTAATAATCCCAGTTCAAACCAAGCTTAAACCGATACTGCTGATAATCCGCAGCGGGCAAATTCGACTGATACATATCTCGTCCGGCCTCAGCTTCTAGAGTCATTCCCCACCACAAAGGGTATTCAAGACCCGTGCTAACACGAATGCGGTTATCTCTTCGACGTTCGCCAACATCAGTCCAGACAGCTTCATAGCTGCGTACTTCCCAAGCGCCCTGTGCCATAAGACTGAGATCACCCACCCGATATTTCCAGCGAAGGCGCGAATTAAATGACTGATAGCCGTATGGCTCACTGCGGGTATTTTCATTACGAAATACTCCCCGTAGCGATACATAATGACTAGTGCGATTCAACAACCAAAATACATTGGCTCGTGCGCCCAACTGATTGGCATCGCGTTCGGGGTAAATCTCAAATGTTTTATCGCCGATATCCACTTGAGCACGAACATACCATTGCGATGTCAAAAAATAACCGTATGCAGGACTGAGACGTCGCAAGGTCATAAACGGCTGCCCCTGAAGGTCGGCGGACGCCATCAAGGCAACAAGGTCAGTCGTATGCGCGCCTCGGTTGTACCCCAGACGAAGATAGCCTGTCTGTAAATCGGTATCGAATTCTGCCGCTTGCTGCCAGCGAGTTGCGCTGTATTCATAACGCCCTTGCCACTCGAAACCGCGCTTAATTTTTGATTCCCAGCCGAGATAAGCGCTGGTGCCGGTAGCCCAGTCCCCCTGATTTTGAGTAGTGATACCGGCTTCGGGAAGAATATTACTGTCATATTCAGTAACAACCGCGGCACCCAATTCAGGCCCAGCAATAACCGGCGCTGAACTCAAGGTTCCTGCAACGCAGAAAAGAGCAGCCGCGTAAGCGGATGCCCTTTTACAATTGAGAATGACAGTCGGGTGGTTAACCGTTGGACGTTTCAACCAAGTATCTGCCCTGTATGGTTAGTCATTTTCTTCCTCATCGTTGTTTGAATCATCATTGTCTGAATCATCGCTGCCTGAATCATGACCATCATGCCCGTCATCATGATCTTCATAACGATCATCTTCGCCAGCTTCAGATGCCACGATAACACTTCCATCAAAGGTGCCCTTCACTTCCAGATAACCACCGGTGATCAGTGTCGTTAAATCAATGGCACTGATGGCTGATAGATCAACAGTCACACCCAGCATAGTGACGGTTCCGGCCAACACATCAATCGAATCGATTGGCGCGGTGATCTTCACACGGTTGTCATTGTCTTCACGTTCAAGGCGCAGCGCGCGATAACTGCCATCGGCTTCAATGGTTAAGCGCAATTCAACGTAATCACCAGCAGCAACTGAGTCTAAGTTGAAGTAATACTCATCATCACGCTCATCTCGAACGCGAGTACGTGTGTCGACCGTTGCGGTAACGCCCATCACAGTCAGCGTACCATTACCAACAGACGTCACTGGACCTTCCAATTCCAGTTTCACTTCACCTTCAAATTCAACTTCTGCCGCAACCAACTGACCATCACCATTGAAACTACCCTGCACTTTTACCATGGCATTTAGGGCTAATTCAGTTTGCGTACCGTGCTCGTATTCTGTCGAGCGAGCGAGCAAGACCTCAGTACCGCCCACCGTCATCGTGCCGGCAGCAGCATCGTAAGCGGAGATATAACCAAAGACACGAACGTTACCATCATGACTACGATGCAAGTCTTCTTGCTCGACCTTACTGGCGATCAAGATATTGGTATCAAGGCTGCCTTCAACTTCGACCAGCATGCCATTACTCAGCGCAGAGTCTTCTAAATCCAAAGTAGCAACACTGCTGTAATCCACCGTCATGCCACCAATCGTAAACGTCATCAAGCCCGAATCTAAGTCGGCAACCGTGCCGCGCAATTCAATGTCGGTGCTGTCTTCAAGTGATATATAGCTTGCCAACACGTTGCCATTTCCGTCACGCAGACCACTGACTTCAAGGTACTGTCCAACGGTGATGGTATCTAGATCGACACCACTGAAGACCGTCATGGCGTCAACTGAAATCGTCTGACCAAGAATGACCATCGTCCCGGCAACGGCATCCACAGAAGCAACTGGACCTCGAATGTCGGCGTCATAACTGATGCGATGTGCCACACCTTCGTTGCCGTCATCACTGCCTTCAACAATGACCAGTTGGCCCACGCGGAGTTGGTTTTCAGCACCGCTGCGGTCGTTAATTTCAAATTCAGTGTCCGTGCTCTGATAGTGAACACCATTGACGATCACACTACCAAAGCCATCAACGGTGCCGACTACTGTTCGACTTTCTTCTGTGGCAGATGAGGTGGATGAACCACTGCCGCCACAGGCAACCAGCAGGATGGATGACGAAAGAAGCAAAGCAGGAAAGACGATTGTATTTTTCATAACGTACCTCGTAATGTTTGATTAGCCGGGCGAATAGTTGTGCTATCTAGCCCGCTTATCCTGTTTAACGAGTGGCTTTCCATTTTATTCCCCAGAATCGACAATATTTACGTCAAGATTGAGTAAGCCAAATCCAAACACGGAGTCAAAGCCTGGCACCCCTAAGTCTTGGGCGTTTCGCTCCAAATCATCCAGCGATTGTTCGCTGACCAAGGCACTGGCGGCCATCGCTGCCGCAACAGAGGTGCCGTCTTTCACGATGAAGTCGCCATCGGCATCAGCTAATCGAATACCGACACCCGGTGCAGCAAATCGAACATGTTTCCCCTGCACAGCGCGGCTATAGACATTTAATGCTTCGTCCACCGCGGTGATGGCAATGACGCCGGGGTGCGCCGCTGGATAACGCGGGTACGCCGCTGGGCCTTCATTACCAACTGACGCCACAACGCGAATACCTTGCTCAAGTAGAGTGTCCAGTGCAGATGAAAGCACCTTGTTAGGTGGGCCAGATAAAGAGAGGCTGACAATGTCAGGCTGCATTCCAAGTAACCAATCTAACCCTCGAATTAAGTCTGCCGCAGAGGCAATGACCAACCCCTTTGACGTGCGCCCGAAGACTTCCGCGTTGTAAATATCTGCCTGCGCTAACAATCCACACTCAGCAGTAAAGACCGATGCCATCGACGTACCATGTCGATAATCGGGCTTGGCACCATCAGGATAAAACGCTTTTTGCTTAACCTTTCGCTGGTCAAAACATGCATGCGAGACATCAATAGACGAGTCCATCATGGCTATTCGCAAAGCGTGTTGCGACTGGCCTTGAAACCCCATCAACCGAGCGGCTTCTTGCGGTGTCACACCCTGTTTGACTGAGTTAGCAGCATCGCTATCAAGCGTATATACATGGTTCATTTCTGCGTTGTCGGTGCGTTCTTCAGAAAACGTGACTAACAATTGACCTAAACGGTCTAAGCGTTCAACCGAGCGAACCTCAGCACCGGATTCTCGCGCCCGCACCAACGCGGCTTCATCCATTAATTCAATATATTCATCCGGGATGGATAGAATTTCTAAATCATCGAGCCGTTCATCTAATTCCGCCAACTGATGCATGGACTCCAGATCATCTGGAAACTGACGCTCCATCCGGTCAAGCCGATCTTCCATGTGATCCTCAAGGTCGTCCTCAAAATCGTCGTCCATTTTGTGATGCTTTTCGAACATATCCTCAAGACGATCTTCCAGATCATCATCAAAGTCTTCGGCCTTCTCGAATTGCGCTTCAAGTCGATCTTCCAGTACGTCTTCTAATTCATCCTCTAGATCCCCAACATCTTCTTTACCCTCGAAGGCCTTAATTTGATCTTCGACAAGGTCTTCCATCTCGTCTTCTATATCGTCACTGCCATGACAGAAATTAACCGTCACTGCCAGAATAAACGCCAATGATGTAAGGTGAATAAAACGCACTGTCTTCTCCAGAAAAAGAGTCTTCACTTACTGTAACGAACAAAAGGATAATTTATTTCACATATCAGGGAATATTTTTTAAAAAGGATCGTTACCCATTATATGAAAGTTAAAGAACAAGCATTTCGCCAACAACTCATAGACATGTTGCCAAGGTTACGGCGCTACTGCTATGCCCTGACCAGTGACCGGCACAACGCTGATGATCTGCTGCAAGCCAGTGTGGAAAAAGCACTGCAACGCTGGGAGCAGTTCCAAGCGGGCACTGAATTTGAGCGCTGGATGTTTCGCCTGTGCCGCAACCACTGGATAGACACAATGAGAACCAATAAGCCAACCGAAGAGTTTCAGGAAGACAGTATGTCGCCAGACGCGACTGCCAGCCCTGAGTCACTGACGATTAGCCAGAGCGCTCTTGATCAACTTCAAGGACGCATCAGCAAACTAAGCGAAGGGCTTCGTATGGCACTGTATTTAGTGGCCGTTGAAGGACGCAGTTATCAAGAGGCGGCGAACATTCTAGACGTTCCAACCGGAACCATCATGAGCCGAATAGCACGCGCTCGTCAGCAACTCGCTGACGGCGTGACTGACGACATAGGCCAGGACTACAACAGAAATAGACCTGCGAGGTAATTATGACATTCATCAACGACACTCTATTATCGGCATACATCGACAACGAGCTCAGCCCGGAAGATCGCAAACTTACAGAAGACGCGTTAGCAGAGTCGGATACCCTGCGCCAACGATTAGAGATTCTGAAAGGTTCTGATCTAGCAATGCGGGAAACGTTCACCGAGCTGGATAACACCCCGATGCCTGACGGGTTAGAAGCACTGATCCGAGGAGAACAGGATACCGCCACGGAACACTCACCAAGTAATGTCATCCCACTGCGTCGTAAAATGCCTGCGGCGACGTGGGGCGTGGCAGCCAGTGTCATTCTTGGCGTGGTGCTTTTTTTTCAGTCACCGGAACAATTAACGGTATCAGACGAGCTGAATCAATTTGCCAATAATGCAACCAGCGGCAACATCATCGATGGCGACGATTGGCGAGCAGAAATGGTCATGAGCTTTGAAAAAAACGACGGAAAACGCTGTCGTGAAGTACGACAACACACCCCCGAAATGACCACAACACTTCAGGCGTGTGGCGCTCCTAACGATTGGCAGTGGCAAGTGGTCGAGCAAGATACGCTATACCACACAGCAACAGATGAGAGCGCCGTGCCCGTTAATGCATTATCGGCTGAAGAAGAGCAACGCTGGTTGGGGCTTAAAAACTGAAGTGTCAGATCTAATCTGAACTAATACATTTCAAGCTTCTTAAACCGTGGCCAAATTTAGTTGACCACTACAATCGGCGTTTACTTTATAGGGAAGCCTTCGTGCGCCGCAGGCGCATAATCTTAATAGCATTTGTTAAGCTTCACTGCCGGGTAATATCAAAAGTCGTTCACTGCGCCACACTCGAATAATTTGGATTGATTTAGAATCAAGCATATAAACTATTCTATAGGGCGGATGAATAATTTCACGAATATGTGGCTCGTCAAATTCAGGGACAACTCTGCCAAGTTGCGGGTTATCCGGCAGTGATTCGACACGCTCAAAAATTTCGGTTAAATGTCTGCTGCCAACTTCAGGAACTTCTTGTTCGTTGTAATAAGCCTGAACCTCTTTAAGATCCTCAAGAGCAGAATTAGAAAAACTGATCTTCATTTAAGAGAGGCCGAGCGATTTTTTTGCGTCTTTAAGTGAAACAGTATTACCTTCTTTGATGTCCATAAGTCCTTGGGCAACCGCTTTAACAAAGGCCAGTTCTTCCGCGGTTTTTTCGTATTCTTCAAGACCTTGAACGACAGCAACTCCACGCCCACGGCTAGTGAGCAACACTGGGCGGTGCGTGTCTTTGGTCTGATTGACGATTTTGCCTGGATTCACCTTAAGATCAGACAGAGGGACGATATCTTCTGAGAACTTGGTATGCATATGACACCTCACAAAGTAACAGGTCTATTTATAGCACCTGTTAACAGGTCTTGTAAAGTGGAGCCTAACGCCCGAATTTGGGGCCTACTGAAAGGAGATACATGAAAGCCTATAGACAGTCAGCCCAAAAATCTCAATTTTTACGATACCTGCTTGATACTCCTATTACTGATGATGGATACGCTAAAGTGAAATACTTATAGACTCTCGAACAACTGGGACAGTCTGCTAAGTAATAAAAATGCCTGATTTTTACACAAGGTCAATTCTGATAGCCTAAAGCACGAAATATGTGTCAGGAGGCAATATTGTTTCTAGAATAGTGCCTCAACCAAGGAAGGAGCTGATCTCGCTTGATGCAACGCCCTATTACCGCCCCTACTACCACTGCGTATCTCGTTGCGTTCGCAAAGCGTTTTTGTGTGGTACTGATTCAAGTGGGCGTAGCCTTGAACACCGAAGAGTCTGGATTACCATCTACTTATCGAGCAAGCCAAAGCCTTTTATATTCATATTGATATTACTGCTTATGCCGTAATGTCGAATAAACTCCCTGACTGTCATGACACGAAGCAACCAGATTTCCTGTTTATTCCAGCGCTCCTGCGCATAGGCTTGTTACACATTACCGCTCGTCAGTGATGTTATCCCACTCAGCCTCGTAGCCTGCTGATCGAAAATAAGCCATAAACGTGATAATTATTTTCTCTAGAATATATTCACTATTATCACCACCATTTTTATCCTCAATATTTGATCGATCGACCATATTCCAGAAGAACTTAGCCAGATGGATTGCTTCCTCTTTATTTTGAAGGGAGTCTCTTACGACTATCTCTTCGGCTTGGCTGTCACCAAGTAATTTTGCGTAGTGCAATATGGTTTCTTTTTCTTTCGGCGTCTTATAAGGAATCATTATAGTGCTCTCGTCGCGTCACGGATTATGCTCATTCGGTCAGCAACCCACGTTAGTTTTTTCACCAGATCATTAACGGTCATTCTCTTTGTTACCGTTAGAAAATAATGTCTATCATCGTTTTGATCTGGAACAAATTTAAGCTCACTTGGAATATCTGCCTTTTCTAAAACCCAATATACATCGACAGACTTCCCTGGGTTCTTAGATGCTTTAAGCTTGTATATACCTTTGAGGTGCTTCCAGTTGGCAGAAAAGCTCAAACCCATTTGATCATGAGGTATTACCCAGTTTTTACAGTTTGAAAAGCAGAAATCACCGACCTGAATCCCTTGGATAAGCACAGTTCCTTTAGCTACATCGGATGATCTATAAAAAACGGGGCTTCCACCTTCAGGTATTGGTCTTGCTAGCAAGGTGCCTTGAGTTGATTGAAGGTCTTTTATGTAATCCCTTAAATCAGTAAGTATCTTAAATTGTTCCATATACCAGTCTTCCATGATTTAAAATTTAATGCTCGATGCACCTGTCGGCAAACACCCAGACACCCGGACACCCGGACAGTCATTCTAAGAATAATGCCTGATTTTCCAGTGAGGTCAATTCCTGTACGGTAATACCAAGAAACAAGTATAGGGTAGCCAACATGCCTAAAACACGGAAGGAACTGATCTCACTCGAAGCGACACCCTACTACCATTGCGTATCTCGCTGTGTTCGTAAAGCATTTCTGTGTGGTACAGATTCAAGTGGGCGTAGCTTTGAACACCGAAGAGGCTGGATTGAGAATCAACGACTCTGACCCTTGAATCCGAGTTATGCCGGGTGCGTCTATATGAGTTTCAATTAAGCATTGCGCTTTCGAATTTTCAGCACCACACCATACAGCATGGAACAGATTGCAATGACCATAAAAAAAGGCGAAATTGCTTCTTCATGCAACGAAGGTGTTCCATCATTTACTTGTTTTACAGTTATGATTGCCGGTGACGTGAAAACGCTAGGAATAAGTAAATAGCTGCAACTCTTTTCAGTCAGGGAACCATGAGTACCCGAACTATTTTTACTGTGAAAGGCGATTAGCAAAGCAATTTGATCTGGGTATTTAGCACCAACAACTGTGCGTAAATCAGACAAAGAAGCATATATCCAAAATCCAATTACTACTATGAAAATTGCTATTACTAAAACTGGGTTTTGTTTTTCGTTAATTTTAATGCTTTGCATGGAGTGTACTTAGTTGCCTAACAGTTTCTTCATAAGCACGAGCTTATTGGTCCTTCATTCTATGGGCTAACAAACGGACAGTCATTCTAAAAATAATGCCTGATTTTCCAGTGAGGTAAATTCATGTACGGTAATACCAAGAAACAAGTATAGGGGAGCCAACACGCCCAAACCACGGAAGGAACTGATCTCACTAGTGGATACCCCTTCTACCACTGCGTATCTCGCCGTATTCGTAAAGCATTCATATGTGGCACAGTCAGCTCTGGCCGTAGCTTTTAAAACCAAAGAAGCTGGATTGAGAGTCAAAATCTCTGACAACTAAATCCTCTTTTCTGTTAGAATTCATTATCAAAACTAATGAGGCCAACAAATAAATCTTCTTACCTTTTTCATTTTACTTTTAAATTTAACAGGAAAATTTAACTCCCTGTTTAACAAGCTAGTAATATAATAACTTCTCTGCTTGGTAGTTACCTTAGCATAACAATAACTATCACTAACTCTCCAAGGAAAGTATCCATTATATACCGGAAGAGCCAAGTTAATTTCTAATATTTCTACATCATTGCTAGATATAAAATTAGGGACTCCGTTTTGAGTTATACATATAGTAGAATCGTCTACTAATTCAAAACAGGTATTCCTATTAACAAGGTAGTACTTTAAATGCAACAAAAAAGAATCAGAAACTAAAAATAAATATACTAAAGAAATAAAAATAAAATCATCAAACCCAAAGTTAACATGGCTATAATCCAGCCATATCACACCCAAGAAGTAAATAATAAAACTAAAGCCAAAAACATTAAATTGCTTCAAATTAGATAAAAATGAAATTTTCACATAGAGTCCTCATATTCTAAGAGAAGCAAAATACCGCGACGCTACTATGGAAAGTCAGTTTAAGAACTTCCTCTCTTATCTTGACTATCCTATTGGCACTCCTCTTCGTTATATGTTCTCGTTACTTTTCATTGGCGGTACTATTTCAACTTTACTACTAATTCGAACAGCATGCGCCTTCAAACGTATTTTTTCTGGAATTCCAGCATACGGAGCACAAGTGCGAATTGAGTATTCGACAAAACCATAAATTCCATGAATCTTTGATCCATTTATAATTTTAATTTTTTTGAAATTACCATTATAGAATCAACGACTCTGACCCCTTGAATTCCGAGCTTGTCAGTTACAACGATTCAATCATTTCATCCCAAACATTTTCAAATCCAGCATCACATACAAAAGACCCTGCCTCATAATGAAGGTCTTGTATTACGCCAGTCCCAATTTCTATTGGCCTAGGAATATCTGCTTCTTCATCAGCTTTACGCTGATCCAAAATAATAGGTATAAAGTCACAAAATAGCTTAGCGTCTTTGTCGCACAAAATCCCATCATCCAATATTTGTTTAATATCCGGTCTTTCCATAATGGATGCGTAATATAGAATAAAGTCCTTTATGTATTCGTAATGGTAAGGATTAAAGCTCATGCCAGATCTCCTTCAGGGCTAATTTTTTGCATCCTATCAGCAATCCACAGTAATTTTTGGCGTAATTGTGACACATGCATCCTTTCAGTTACGGTTAAAAAATAATGACCTTTAGCTTTAGAGCTTTTTGACATATCCGGTTCAAATTTCAACCCTTTTGGTAGATCCGCTTTTGACAGTACCCAGTGTACATCTGGGTACTTTTCCGCTCCTCTACTGAACATTTTATAAACACCACTTAAATGTTTCCAAGTCCCTGAAAAAGAAAGTCCTTTCTGGCTGTGTGGTAATACCCATATACCATCAACATCAAACAAGTAATCTCTATGTCGTATTCCGGAAATATTGGGGTTATGGCTATCATCTTCTCGGTATAAAGTTGGATGATCACCTGCTCGAACAGGACGCGCTCTATAGTCATCAAATTGCTTTATATATTCGCGCAACTCCACCAAGCTTTTAAACTGAATTATTTCCTTTTTCATATATTCCTCCGTGAATTAACACTCCCGGGACACTCATCATACGAAGAATGCCAGATTGATTAGGAACGTCAATACCGTTACTTTGAAAATACGAAGTAAATCGCAGGAGGACAGGATGCCTAAACTAAGGAAGGAACTGATCTCGCTTGAAGCGACGCCCTACTACCACTGCGTATCTCGCTGTGCTCGTAAAGCATTTCTGTGTTGTACTGATTCAAGTGGGCGTAGCCTTGAACACCGAAGAGTCTGGATTTAGAATCAACGACTCTACACCCTAGATCAACGATCTCTGCCCCCTTGAATCGGAATCAACGACTCTGACCCCTTGAATCTTGCTATTAAATTTTCCGTTCTACTTTCAGCTAATACACGCATAACAGGCGCGAGCTTGCGAGTATTCTAATTAATGCATTTATTAACCCTAAATTTGAAATTGATAAGGTTTCTCGTCTCTTAATTCTTTGAGCAAATCAACACATGCTTGCGAATACTTATGTGTCTGTATTTTATTTCCTGCCTTGATGGCGATATGATATTTATTATCACTAACTTTAATGTTTTGACCACTATCTTCTGTTAGCTTATTGATTAGCTGATTTGCATAGTGCCAAGAGGCATATCCAAGTTCAGAAGCAACATTGGTAAGGGAATAAGGATATGCTGCATTTAAAGCGGATGGATTATCTAAATTAGTTATGCCATAAAGTTTTGCGAATTCAGAATTTGACGATACCGCATGCTCAAGAGTTTGAAAGTCAACCTCTATGGTTTTTGTGGGTATATCATGCCTGACTAAATTATAAGTTCTAGCCAGAACAGATCTCAGTAATTTTGGATTAATTGAGCTTAACGCATCGTTCGAGCCAAGTGCGTCAAAAACCCATTTAAAACAATTTGCATTAATACTTTTTACTCGAACACTACGATTATTATCTATCGGTATTAATCTCTCCAAAGGATGCTTTCCAGTAAGCTCAGCATCTTCTTTCCATTCAACCAAATATATATTAGGTATTAATTCATTGTTCGCAGATAGAATTTCGTCTATATCGGAGAGAATTGCTCTTACATTTGGATCTTGAGCACTATAGCCCATAATAATTAATGGATGTTCAGCAAAATATGTGAGCAATTTTGCACTTAAGTATTTTTTCTTTACTGAGAAATTATCGTAATCTTTTTGCGTTAAAACAATACTTTCTGGGTTTGATGAGCATCCATGTATTTTTATAATTTCACCGATTGATGCGTAATTTACTCGAAGTATCTCCTGTCCGATAATTGGGGCATAGTTAGCAAACAAACGTTCTAGCAGTCCATCATAGTTAGTAGTAATTATTGCATATGGATTGATAGCTTTTAATGATTCTAATTCTTCTGAATATAATGCCAGTTTACATTCCGCTTCAGTGGAGGATTCTATGCCTCTGAATATTTCTGAAACCACATGTTTAATATAAATGTCAGCTGGCTGGTCGCGTTCGAATAACTCGTTTGGAAATAAACTTTGTTCATTCCATGCCCACTCACGTATGTACTCTGCGAATTCACTACTGATAGCGATAGGGCTATTATGTTTTTGTTGATAGTAAGCAATATTCTTATCGATATTTGGACACTGCTTCGCTAAAACTTCAAGCAATCCATTCCAAGTAGGTGTATCAATGTATCTTTGCGACATACCAGATCCAAAAAACAGAATTGGCTGGACGCCCATCCCTTCCAAGCAGCTCTCTATATCGTTAACGATTATTGATTGGTATTCTTGAAAATCCATTATTCACTCTCAATTGAAATTTTTATATTCCCCGGCTGGGGGTTAACGCCCCAATATGCCGATAAAAAGAGCGCAGCGAGTTGAGGTCGGTATAATTGAATTGTTATATTTTCACCACTTAAATCTCCTAATAAACTCAACTAACCCACCAGCTAAAAGAGCAAAAGTAATATCCTTAGTTATCAGGTATACCACAATATCTATCGCTAAATTAAATGTAACCCAAATTGTGTTGTAAGCTAATTTAAGCTCAGTAAGTAAAAACAGTTTATTTGGGTTATGCGTAAATAATCCATTATCTTCTTTTGTTAATATAAAATAATGCCCCGTAAACTTTAATTCTAGTAGCTGAATTATTTGTTTATAGAGGAGCTTATTAATAAATGTTGATGGAATATATTCTTCTAGCCTTACACTCCAGCCATTAGCCGGAGCAACAAACGCGGGATCTTTTGATGTTTTAGGTTTACGAAAGGAGGCTGTGGATGAAATCATTTCAATCAATTGTTCACCTAAATAACACTCTAATAAAATCAATTTTATCCAGTTAAAACATCCAACTGAACACCCATTTCGGATGAACAAAAGACTAAATACACTTTCTCTCATTTGTCACCAAACCTGAATAAAAATATAACGCCCCAATTTGGGGAAATCATGAGTGTTTTGGCACGAAGTGCCAGCGAGTAATTTTCCTAGGCCAGCTTGCAGGCCGAACAACATTGGCTTGTTATATTTCATGTGTAGAAGTAGGCATTTGGGTTGGTACGTAACACAAGAACTGAGGAAAACAATCACAAGGGATGATCTGTTGATATTCAGCAGAGATCATTCCTTTAATAGCAGTTTTACCATCAGATAGCTCAACTAAAGCCCAACAAACCAAAGGTTGTAGTTTTCCATTGCCATCAAACCTTGCCACCCATTCACCGGGAGGAAGCATGGATAAAATTTTGTGGGGGTAAACTTCATAGTCCCTCATAACTGAAAACTCCTAAATGAAATATAACAGTTTCTTCATGCGCATGCTCATTTTGACGCTTCGCTTCCTTTTGATGTTTCGAGTCTAACCCACTGTCTCTGCTACGAAAAGTGCCTTCAACTATCACTTTCCTTAGCGTATAAACGCGCATGCGTGTTTACGCGCCAGTTTACTCTTCACACTTGGCGCACTATCACTTTGGCAGAATTCGTAACGTATTGATTAGTAATAGTTTTTATTATTCGTCGGCGACTATTCGCGCATGGCAACTTTTTTGGTGAGACGTAAACGCGTAAAGAATCTGTTAAGTCGCTAGATATACTGTATATAACCTACAAAACTATCAGTAAATTTCCCATTCAATTCAGCTCCTTCCACTCACAAAGGGGTTTAAAAGTGACTATCCATTTTCATGCCCAGTTAACCTAGGCAAGTTTGAATTGATGCAGTGATCTTTTATATGGCTAGCTCGCTGGATTGATGTGTTGGGTTACGCGCTTCGCGCTAACCCAACCTACGGTTTTGAACGGTATTTTTACATTCGACAAACACAAAAACGCCGGGCATTGCCCGGCATTTTTGTTATTCAGCTAATAGATCCAACCCGTTACGACTTCGACCAGGTCGTCCCTTCTGGCCCGTCTTTTAACACAATGCCTTTGGCAACCAATTCATCACGCACAGCATCGGCGGTGGCGAAGTCTTTGGCTTTTTTCGCGGCGATGCGTTTGGCGATCATGTCTTCAATCCAAGCGGCGTCGTCACCTGCACCGGCCTGCAAGAATGTTTGTGGGTCAGCTTGTAAGCAACCCAATACACCGCCTAAGTATTTAAGCTGGCCTGCTAATGCAGCTTGCTCGTCGCCGGTGGTTTTATTCACTTCGCGCACGAGGTCGAATAAGGCGGCGATGGCTTCAGGTGTATTGAAGTCGTCGTCCATTGCAGCATGGAAGCGTTTTGAGTATTCGTTGTCGATATCAACTGCTTCCCCAACGTTAGCTTCTTGAAGTGCGTTATAAAAACGCTCTAACTTGGCTTGCGCTTCATCTAGGCTGTTGTCTAGGTAGCTTACGTGCGAACGGTAGTGGCTTGATATCAGGAAGAAGCGCACGACTTCGCCGTCGTATTTTTCGAGAATATCGCGAATGGTGAAGAAGTTGCCTAGTGATTTAGACATTTTCTCGGCACCTAAGCGCAAGGCACCGGCGTGTATCCAGGTGTTTGCGTAGGTTTTGCCAGTCGCGGCTTCGCTTTGGGCAATTTCATTTTCGTGGTGTGGGAATTTAAGGTCTGGCCCACCACCATGAATATCAAAGGTGTCGCCTAGGCAGCAGGTCGACATGGCAGAACATTCGATGTGCCAGCCCGGACGTCCAATGCCCCATGGGGATTCCCAATGTGGCTCTTCGGGTTTGGCGGCTTTCCAGAGTACGAAGTCGAGCGGATCTTCTTTATCTGAATCAACGCCCACGCGTGAACCGGCTTCGAGTTCATCCAGTACTTTGCCCGAGAGTTTGCCGTAGCCTTCAAATTTGCGCACGCGGTAGTAAACGTCGCCGTTAGGCACGGCGTAGGCGTATTCTTTTTCGATCAGTGTTTGCACAAGTTTGATGATGTCATCAATGTGCGCAGTGGCGCGTGGCTCGTGTGTTGGGCGGCCAATGCCTAGCTGGTCGAAATCGTCATTCATGGCGTTGGCGAAACGATCAACCAAATTTAAAAAGGGTTCGCCGTTTTCATTCGCACGTTGAATAATTTTGTCGTCGATGTCGGTGACGTTACGGATGTAGTTTACGTCCAGCCCGATATGACGCATGTAGCGCACAATTAAATCGAACGCTAAAAAAGCGCGCGCGTGGCCAAGGTGACAATAATCGTAAACCGTCATGCCACACACGTACATGCCGACTTTACCGGGTACGAGGGGTTTAAATTCTTCTTTCTGACGAGTCAGGGTATTAAAAATATGTAGCGTCATGACTTAGCCTTGGGTCAATGAATTATCTTCGCGCAAACCAATGGTTAAATTGAAAACTGGTTTGTCTGCTGAGTGGTCGTAGCGATCAGCCACGTAATACCCTTCTCGCTCGAATTGGAAGTTAGATTCTGGAGCAACGTGTCCCAACGCGGGTTCGCTGTAGGCCGTGACGATTTTTAATGAATCTTTGTTTACGTGATCCATAAAATCACCGTCGCTTTTGTCCGGCGCTGCGGTGGTGAATAAGCGCTCGTACAATCGTAATTCAATGTCTTTGCATTGCGTTGCCGACACCCAATGCACGACGCCTTTCGGGTTAACACCGTCGGCTGGGTTTTCACCCAAGGTGCCTTCGATTAAGTTGGCACGAACGAGCACGACATTGCCCTGCTCGTCTTTTTCATAGCTTGTTGCTTCAATCACATAAGAGTGACGCAAACGAATACGCTTACCTGGGGTAAATTTCTTTTTGAATTTCTTGCTGTATTCTTCTTTGAAGTCGTCTTGATCGATCAGGATTTCACGCGTAAATGGCATTTCGCGTGAACCTAAATCCAACTCGTGGTGATAATCTGCAGAAACCATTTCTAGGTGATCTTCGTCTAGGTTTTCGATCACGACTTTCAGCGGGTTAATCACACACATAGCACGGGGTGCGTTTTTGTTTAGGTCGTCACGCAAAGCGTGTTCGAGCATGGCAACATCCACCATGCCGTCACTGCGGCTGACACCAATCATGTCGCAGAAGTTACGTACCGAGCGCGGGGTAAAACCACGGCGGCGCATACCGGCGATGGTTGGCATACGTGGGTCGTTCCACCCTGCGACCACACCGTCATCCACCAGTGCTTTCAACTTTCGTTTTGAGGTCACGGTGTAATCTAGATTTAGGCGGCCAAATTCGTACTGCTTCGGATTCCCCGGAACTGGCAGCTTCTCAATAAACCATTCGTATAGCGGACGGTGATCTTCAAATTCCAATGTACAAATTGAGTGCGTGATACCTTCTAGCGCATCCGACTGACCATGGGTGAAGTCATAGTTCGGGTAGATACACCACTTGTCGCCGGTTTGATGGTGATGAATCTTGCGAATACGGTACATGATGGGGTCACGCAAGTTCATGTTTGGCGATGCCATGTCGATTTTAGCGCGCAGTACTTTTGCACCTTCATCGAATTCACCGGCTTTCATGCGGGCAAACAAATCGAGGTTTTCTTCAATGCTGCGCTCACGATACGGACTGTTGGTGCCAGGCTCGGTGAGCGTGCCACGATATTCGCGTGCTTGCTCGGCATTTAAATCACAAACGTAGGCGTTGCCTTCTTTAATAAGGTGCACTGCCCACTCATGTAACTGGTCAAAGTAGTTAGAAGCGTAATGAATCTCACCCGCCCACTGAAAGCCCAACCAAGTGATGTCGTCTTTGATGGCATCAATGTATTCTTGGCTTTCTTTTTCTGGGTTGGTGTCGTCAAAGCGCAAGTTGCATGCGCCACCAAACTGCTCGGCCACACCAAAATTAAGACAGATCGACTTAGCGTGCCCTACATGCAGGTAGCCGTTTGGCTCCGGCGGAAAGCGGGTCACGACGGAAGACACTCGCCCAGCGGTAAGGTCTTCTTGAATGATTTTTGCGATGAAATTATTGGCCGTGCTCGTTGTCGTATCAGTCATAACTGTCCGTATATGTGCAGTATCGTGCAAAAAAACTGTTTCTATTGCCTTTATTCATGCAATCAGAACGCAGTGGGCCATGTCAGGCCACTAAAAAGGCGCTATTATACGCGCTCAAATCCCTTAAGGGATACCCGAACAACAAACTTCAGAGGCTAATAATGATTCTGCTGACTACCAACTTTGGTGATATCAAAATCGAACTGAACCACGAGAAAGCACCTAAGACAGCTGCTAACTTTGAACAATACGTGAAAGACGGCTTCTACGACGGTGTTATCTTCCACCGTGTGATCGACGGTTTCATGATTCAGGGCGGCGGTTTTGAGCCGGGCATGAAGCAGAAAGAAACACGTGCTCAAATTGAGAACGAAGCAGACAACGGCCTAAAGAATGAAATCGGTACGCTGGCAATGGCCCGTACGATGGACCCTCACTCAGCCAGCGCTCAGTTCTTTATTAACGTCGCTGACAATGCCTTCTTGGATCACACGGCTAAAAACGATCAAGGCTGGGGTTACGCTGTATTCGCTAAAATCGTTGATGGTATGGACGTGGTTAACCGCATCAAAGGTGTATCAACAACCATGGCGATGGGTCACCAAGATGTTCCTGCTGAAGATGTGATCATCGAAAAAGCCGTCGTTGTAGAATAATAAGTAGAATAAGTTTACTCATGACTCACTACTTTATTTCGGATCTTCATCTAGACGCCCAACATCCAAAAATGTCGAACGGCTTCTTTGGTTTTGTGAAAAATCTCCAAGAGTCAGGCTCTGCTAAGGCAGAGTCTCTCTACATATTGGGTGATTTTTTCGAGACTTGGGTGGGGGATGATTATCAAGATTCATTGAGTGAACAGATTAAATGTTCACTCAAGGAACTTAGCGACTCAGATGTTGCTGTCTATTTTATGCACGGCAATCGTGACTTCTTGATGGGCGAGCAATTTGCCAACCAATGCGGTGGCACGTTACTCGATGAAGGCACTATTATTACCGTGGGTGATGATCGCGCCCTACTCATGCATGGCGATAGCTTGTGTACTCGCGATATTGAGTACATGAAAGCACGACAACTTTTGCGTAATCCATTGTGGCAGACCGATTTTTTAAGCAAGCCAATGGATGCCAGAGTTGCCTTTGCCGCACAAGCGCGATCTGAAAGCCAATCAAGCCAGCAAATGAAAGCGAACGATATTATGGACGTCACACAAGCTGACGTTGATAGTGAAATGACGAAAGCTGGTGTTGTGCGTTTAATTCACGGCCACACGCACCGCCCAAATACCCACTCATGGGAATTTAATGGTGAGGCGCGTGAGCGTATTGTTCTGGGAGACTGGAGTGATAGCAAGGGTTGGATGATTCGCTGGGAGGCAGGTGAATTGCCAAGCCTTGAGTCGTTTGAGTTCTAGCTCGTCTAAAGGTGGAAGCTTATGATTAGTCGCGGTGCGGTTTAATCCCCATACCGGCTAATCATAATCATCGAATCAACCACTCTAAAGCAAGTGCTTCGTCATCGAATACCCTAAAGTTGTAATTCGCGTTACGCATTACGGTTTCAAGAAACCTAAACGAGTCGTTTCCTTCCGCTTTGAGTAATGCTCCGCGCATTTCTGACGGGACTTGTACTAGCGCTTTTAGTTTTTCGTACGCAAATTCATATTTTTCATTTACTGTGGTCGTACTTCTTGTATTTCTTAAATCGAGAAGGAATCGATTAATTTCAACCTTGTCGTTTACTTCCTTCAACCCCAGAGTCGCCTCCATCGCGATTGGCATCGTCATCAAAGGGTAAGCACTACTAGCTGAATATAAGATTTATCATATGCAACACTGATTTCAAATGCTTTGTCCAAAGCTACATCCTTAAAAAATCGATGTTTATCAACACTCTGCATCAGCACGACGGCCGCCGACTGATCCTTCGCTCATAGAATTAACACTACAGGAAGATTTAACATCAAGCACCAACTGAGATATTTTTATAATTATAGCTTAGGCCAATAAATTCACACCTTAGCCCTCGGCGCGACCTACGAAGAGGCCTCAGCAATGAGTTAATACTTATTCAAAATCAATAAACTTAGGAAGAAACATCAAACTTAACCCAATGGCTAATAAGGGAAGCGTATCGGCTATAAAATAGGGATAAACCATCAAGGCAATGCCTGAATACTTCACGACCGTATTGGCTTGTTTTCGGCCATAGATAAAATAGCCAAAACCGATTGAACTGAAGAGCAAACCAAGGAATAAAGTTTCGGTATTGAGGTTAAGCATGGTTATGCCTCGTTAGGTCAGCTCAAACAGCTCTAATCTATTCAAACACTTGCGGCTCGGGTTCAAGCCAAACTCCAAACCGTGAGTAAACCGAATGCTGTACTGCCTTTTGCAAAGTACGTACATGGGCCAAAGTAGCGCCCTCTTTCGTTGTTAATACCAGTGCCTGTTTTTCATACATGGACACTGGCCCAATGGCTTTGCCTTTGTATCCACACTGATCAATCAACCAACCTGCAGCGAGCTTTACTCCCACTACTTGAGGATACTGAGGCATAGCAGGATTTTTCTGACGTAAGGTCAGCGCTAATGTTTCACTCACGATGGGGTTATGAAAAAACGAACCCGCATTTGGGATAACAATAGGATCAGGCAACTTTGAATTGCGTACACCAACAACCGCTTGAATCAAAGCATCTGAGGTTAGGCCATCGCGGTCAAGCGTATCAAGCGGCGCGTAAGTCAAATTAGGAGAGAACGTTTGATGCAGCCGGAAACGCACCCTTAAAATAACAAAATCATTTTTTAGTTCACGCTTAAACACTGATTGTCGATAACTAAAACGACACTCGCTCGCGGTCAAAATACGAAGCTGTTTCGTACTCAGCTGATAACCGACAACATGTTCAATCAACTCCCCAGCCTCGACACCGTATGCACCGATATTTTGAACCGGCGAAGCCCCCACCAATCCGGGTATTAACGCGAGATTTTCTAGCCCGTAACCGTATTGATTACTGCAGCACACCCACTGGTGCCAATCGACACCGGCATCCACATCGACCCAAGCATAAGCATCATCTTCATGAACTAAATTAATTGTTTCCGCAGACGATTGCACAACTAAGGCGTTGACGTTCTCGGCCAGTAAAATATTACTGCCGCCGCCCAATACGCGTAAAGGAAGGTTGAGTTCACGTGCACTGCGTTGTAATTCAATCAGTGATTCAAGAGAGTTGAACGCTGCAAACGCGCTTGCTTGGCCCTTCAGTTTAAGGGTGTTTAATTCGGAAAGAGAAACGTTGTGCCTAATCGACATCATCCAAGACGCTTCCGGATATCAATAATTAAACCGTCGCAAGCGTCTTCAACCAAATCAACCACATGGCGGAACCCGGCTTCTCCACCGTAATAAGGGTCAGGCACTTCGTGTTCATCAAAGCTACGACCAAATGCGCGTAAGAATAACTTCGGGACAGTGCCACCCACCGACTCGTGAATGACCTTTAAATCAGAAAAATTACTGCGATCCATCGCTAGGATGTAGTCGTAAGTTTGAAAATCTTCTTCAGTCACCTGCCGAGCTTGTTGATCTGAAATATCAACACCACGAGCAAGCGCTGCTTGCTGTGAACGCGGATCAGGGGCTTTACCAATATGCCAATCTGCTGTGCCCGCAGAGTCGACGTCAACTTTATCAGCCAGACCTTCATCTTCAAGCCGCCCCAGCAAGATGCCGTGCGCCGTTGGCGAACGACAAATATTGCCTAAGCAAACAAATAAGACACGAATCATGCCTTGTTGTTGCCTACCTGAGTGCCTGCTTGCGCTTTTTCGAGTTTTTCTTCTTCACTCATTTTGCGCGCTTCGCCTTCTAACATAACCGGCACACCATCACGTACCGGGTAAGCAAGGCCATCGAAGGTGCAAAGCAACTCAGCGGCTTCTCGATCAAACTTCAACTTGCCCTTACACAGTGGGCATACGAGCATACTAATTAGTTGTTTATCCATGAGCGGGGGTTCCCAATCGTATTAATAATTCATCTATTTTTTGTGCAGCGTCTGCCGTTGGTTGGGCATCGACCTGTAAAAACCAAGTATTGTCGTTACTAAACTCTCGGCATTTCACCCAATCTTTTTCTGTCATGACGACAGGCAATACATCACTAAAGGTAATGTCTTTTTTCACAAATGCATGATGATCCGCAAACGCATGTTCTTCAACCATATAACCGAGTGTTTTTAACGTCGTGAAAAAACGAGCTGGGTTACCTATACCCGCAATGGCATGAACTGACTTGTTGGAAAATGTATCCAGTTTGGCCTGCACGCCCGTGTTCGCATTCACTAACGCCACTGGCTGAACGATAAAATCTTCGCCATTTACTAAACACAGATCCACACTATTTAGTCGTGATATTGGTTCTCGTAATGGGCCTATCGGTAATTGCCAGCCATTACCAAACCCACGGGTAACATCAGAGACAACAATTTCACCCGCACGCGCCATAGCGTAATGTTGTAAGCCATCATCAGACAAGACCAAATCAACATCGTCTTTTAAAAAATGAACCGCACGTGATCGTTTAGGGTCCACAACGATGGGACATCCCGTACGCGTTAATAATTTAGGCTCATCACCAGATTGACTAACGGGAGTTTCTGCAGTGACATTCAGTGGGTAGGTATCTGATTGCCCACCATAACCTCGAGAAACAATCCCCACACGTAAACCTAGTTCACCCGCGCGTTTCGCTAAGTACGTTATTAAAGGAGTTTTTCCTGTTCCGCCAATGGCGATATTGCCGATGACCAATACAGGCACGCCCAGATTCTTGACGGGTAACATCCGATACCACAACCGTCGTAACCCCGAAACCAGAACAAAAATGCACCATAAGGGAAGCAACCATAAGTTACCCAACGCAGAGCCGTACCAGTGTCGCTCAATGTGAGCTGCGATGTTAGATTGCTCTGCCATATATGTAGCCCATCAATCTATGCGTCAGAGAACTGCAGCTGATGCAGTTGTGCATATGCACCCTGCCTTGCCAGTAGTTCTTCATGGTTACCTTGTTCAACAATTGAACCGTTATCAATAACAACAATTTTATCGACGCTTTCGATAGTGCTAAGTCGATGAGCAATCACGAGCGTGGTTCGACCTTTCATGACTTCTTCCATCGCGGCCTGAATATGGCGCTCGGATTCCGTATCAAGAGCAGACGTTGCTTCGTCAAGAATTAACACTGGAGCGTTTTTCAATATTGCGCGAGCGATAGCAATACGTTGACGCTGCCCACCAGAGAGCATGACGCCATTTTCACCCACATGGGTGTTATAACCTTCAGGAAGCCTGTCGATAAATTCATGGGCGTGGGCTGCTGTAGCCGCTGCAACTACGTCCTCATCACTTGCGCCTTCTAACGAACCGTAAGCAATATTGTCTCGAATAGTTGAGTTAAATAAGGTCACTTGCTGAGACACAATAGCAATTTGATCACGTAAACATTCAAGGGTTAAATCTTCAATATTTTCACGATCAATTTGTATGCAACCATCAGTTGCCTCATAAAAACGAGGAAGCAAATTCACCAGCGTTGTTTTACCACTGCCGGATTTGCCAACAAAGGCCACCGACGACCCAGCTGGAATATCTAGCGAAATACCTTTAATGGCATCTTCGGCAGCTTGGTCATAGCGAAAACGAACATTTGAAAAAACAACATGGCCTTCGCTGTTTTGAAGTGTTCTGGTGCCCTTATCTTCTTCCATATCGGTATCAAGTATTGTGAATACCGATTCGGCCGCCGCGACGCCTTTTTGAATAATTGAGTTAACGTCAGTTAATGCGCGCATGGGTTTGGCAATCAAAGACGCTGCGGTAATAAACTGCAAAAACTCGTCCGTTCCCATGCTGCCTGATGCTACACGCTGGAACATAAAATAGACCATAAAGGCTAAGCCAATAGCGATCACTTGCTGAGACAAGGGCACGTTGATCGCGTTGGTTAAGGCAAATTTCATGGTTTGTTTTCGGTTTTCGTTACTAGCACGAACAAAGCGCTTGGTTTCTTGTTCAAGGGCGTTGTAGGTTCGAACTTCCCGATACCCACTGATCGATTCGTTTGTTACCTGGGTAACGTCTCCCATCGATGCTTGAATGCGTCGGCTGTAACGACGAAAAAAGCGACTCGCTTGCGACACCAACAAACCAATCACTGGAATAACGACTAAAAACACACCGGTTAAGGTGTAATCTAACCAAATCAGGTAAGCCATTAAACCCACTACCGTGAGGCCTTCTTGTATCACTGTGGTGATGGCTTTAGTGCTTGCACCGTTTACTTGATCAACATCGAATATAACACGCGAGATCATTCGGCCACTGGATTCACCGTCGTAATAACGGCTTGGCAAGCGCAACATGCGGCCAAACAATTCAGTACGCATCGCATGAACTACCTCTCGCCCCACTTTTGCAGTGAAGTACTTACCAAGGAAAGTACCGATTCCACGATAAAGATAGATACCAACGAGCGCCGAGACGAGAAACCAAATGTTATCTTGCGATGGGTTACGCAATGTTTTTTCAACAACGCCCATTAAATGAGCAAGCGCAGGTGCGGATGACGCAAACATGGCAAAGCCAACCACACTCAGGAAAAAGTACCATTTGTGTGGCCATACGTAGCTTAATAGGCGTTTATACAAACCCCCAGCGGTGGGTTTTTCAGACATGTTAGCTGCCGTTTGCAGGTTGACGGGTAGTGATGCTCAAGTTGATTAGCCCTAATTGGCCAGCGGCATCCATTGCTCTAACAACCGACTCGTGCGTCGCTTTAGCATCGGCCGAAATAACTACTGGTGCAGTATCCCGACCTTCTAGCACCTTAGTGATGCCTTTTTTAAGTGTATCTAGCTGGTTATTCACCAATGATTGCCCGTTAATACTGTAGGTGCCGGCATCGGTAATTAATATCTCGATCGACGCGGGCGGCACGTCACTCAGCTCAGCACTTGCTTCAGGCAAGCTGATATTGAGCTGGCTTTCTTTGGTAAAGGTGGTCGACACCATAAAGAAAATCAGCAATAAAAAAACAATATCAATTAAAGGCGTCAGGTTGACTGACAACTCTTCTTTGCTTTGACGACGGAAGTTCACCCGGCGTTCTCCGTTGAGTCTGACACTTCACGTTCGCCGTGAAGAACATCAACCAACTTAATGGCTTCCTGTTCCATAAATACGACAAGTTCATCCACGCGACGCTGCAGTATCCGGTAACAAATCAAGGCTGGAATCGCGACCACCAAGCCTGCCGCTGTGGTAATTAACGCTTCAGAAATACCACCTGCAAGTAAGTTTGCTTGGCCTGTACCTTCTGCCATGATTTCTGCGAAGACCTTGATCATACCAATGACCGTACCGAGCAAGCCCATTAAAGGCGCAACGGCGGCAACGGTTCCTAGTGCGTTAAGGTTTCGCTCCATGGAATGAATTTCGTGAGACGCCACCTCTTCGATACTTTCTTTCATAATCTGACGACCATGACGAGAGTTGATCAAACCTGCGGCTAGTACATTGCCCAGCGGACTAGACTCGCGCAAAGATCGAATTTTAGCGGCATCTAACTGCTTATTTTTCATCCAGCCCCACACTTGCGTTAACAAGTTTTGTGGTGCAATTTTGCTTGCACGCAGGGTCCAAAAACGTTCAAACGTAATTGCTAGTGCCAGTACCGAAGATATAAGAATGGGCACCATCATCCAACCACCGCTCTGGATGATCTCAAACATATCCAGCGTCTCCTACGAGTTATTTTGATCGCTACTCTAGCACATGGCTTTGATAGGAAAAATCCCTTTAGATCAAGGGGCTGACAAATACTTTACGACAAATCCATTAAGTGACTCGTATCCGTTATCTGGTGACCGTTAAACTGTTCGTCACTAGTCAGATTTCCACTTAGGCTTCCAGCCCTCGCGAGCAGTATGCACGACACCGTCGGGCGTCATACTAATTTTTCCTACCTGGGCTGTATTTCGTAATGTTGCGCCTGAGCTTGCAATTCGTTCAATGACTTCCTGATGAGGATGGCCGAAACGATTACCAAATCCTGCGCTTACCCAGACTTCCTGCGGTTGTATTGCGTTCAACCAAAAGCGAGCCGTACTTGTTTTACTGCCGTGATGTCCGGCAATGAGTATATCGCTGGTTAATTTATCGGCGTTATGACTAACGAGATAGCGCTCGACATCGATACTTGCATCCCCCGGCACCATTAATGTGTGCCCGTACCAATGCAGTTTAACGACACAACTGCTGTTGTTGTCGTCGGTTTGAATATCAAGCGGTATGGGATAAAACTGCAATTGGATATTATCGCTAACGATCAAGGTATTTGATATTTGCTCCACTGTGTCAGCCAAAGAATGGCAATTATGCAGTGGCTGTGAAGGCTTGCCTGATAACCCTGCGATGGGCTGGCCGACCAATATATTGGTAATTTCAAAGCGATTTTGTAGGTCCTGTGCGCCTCCGGCGTGGTCATTATCTGAATGAGATAACACCAAATAATCAATTTGCCGTGAGTTTATGTTTCTTAATATCGGGGTCAGTATCATTTGCGCAATGGAAAACTCAGCAGAAAGCGCGGGGCCGGTATCTAACACTACCGTATGATTTTCGTCACTGACGACTAAGCTCTGCCCTTGCCCGCTATCTATTAGCCATAACCCGGGAGTCGTTGGTACTGGCAAAATAATTGAGACGATATACAGAACAGGACAGGTAATACCTAACACCCACCCCCTCGCTCCCATCAACGTTAGGCACACAAGCACCAACCAACAAATAAGTATGTCGATGCTAAGCATGGGCAGGCTTTGCAAAGGTAATGCGCTGAGTTGCTCAAGAACTTGCCAGTAATAAGAGGTGATCCAAGCTAGAGCATCCATCGCTAGCTCTGAGACTCCCCAATCGGCAAAGGCACCTAAACTAAGAAAGGTCAGCGGTAAAATACAAAAGGTAATGATAGGAATCGCGACGGTGTTAGCCAGTATATGAATAGGACTAACCAGCTGATCAAATAGAATGGACACAGGTAAGAGCACGACAATGATGACGAGTTGAGGTAGTAAAAAGGCTGATAGTCTTGAAGAACGTCGCCCTCGAAAATAAAAGACTAATGCCGCCACCGCTGAAAACGAGAACCAAAAGCCTGATTGAGTCCAACTCATTGGGTTAACAATAAGTACCACAGTCATAGCCCCCACAACTGACAGCCATGCATTGAGTCTTTTCGGGTAGTACCAAACAAAGGCGATAAAAAGCAACATAACCCAGGCACGAATCAACGACAGCCCGGCACCAGCAACAACAACGTAAGCCGACGCAAACGTAATTGCCCCCACGAGCGGTAACCACTTAAACAGCGCGATATAGCGTGGGTGGCTTACTGTATTAGCAGGAAGAGCTACTCTAGTGATGCGCGACAACACCTTCCCCAATAACAAACCAGAAAAGGCAATCAAGCCAACGTGCAAGCCACTGACTACGAGTAAGTGCAGGGTCCCGGTTTGTTGAACAAGAGCCCACTGCTCCGAGGTAAACGCCGTTTTATCACCAAGCACCAACCCGTTAACCCAAGGTTCGGTCGCAGAGGTTTGCCCAACTAACAACGTGGATTTCAGCCGATCAATCCACCCCGCATTTGCATGTTCAGTGACTGTTGCTGAACGAACATAACCAATGGCATCAATACCTTGATACAACATACTGGCTTGGTAGTCATAAGCGAGGCCATTCTCGAAGTTACGTGGTGTTCGCAGTTTAAAAACACCTTCAATACACGTGCCTTGACGAATTTCGGTACTGTTGCTTGGGTCATACCAGCTAAGCCGTACTCGGCGTAGTCCATTTGTCGACACGGTATTATCTTTGAGAGCCAGCTCAAAACGCAGGATGCTACCAGTTGCGCTGCGCTTGTTCAGCTCATGTTTTGGGGCGTTGTGAATGCACCCTGACAACGCGAAACTCTGACCGCTAAGCTCAAGGGGTAAACGATGATCCATCTGCCTTTCAACCCAGGAAAACGAATACCACAACCCCAACGAGGAAAGTGCCAACAAGGCCAGTATTGGCTTGCGCTGGTTAGGTTTTAACCGAATAGACAGAAGGCATAAGACGACTAATATTATTTGAAGGTAGCAAGATTCACTCACCGATAGCATAGAGCCTGCAACCAGCGAAAATACTACTGACAATGCTGTACTAATAAGCATGAGATCCATTGCCACTCCTTGGCGTAAAAGGCATAATCCATCCGCATTATTTAACCGGCGACGAGCATGCCCAAAAAGCTATTAAAACGACTCTTTCCGTCGCCCGAACAGGTTCGGCGTAAACGCTCTTTGCGTTTCCTTGCCCCACTGTTCAGTAAGCCTAATTTGTTTCATATCAATAGACGCGCCGTAGCACGAGCGTTTTTGATCGGGGTGTTCACAGCATTCTTACCGCTGCCTTTTCAAATGGGTATTGTTGCTTTTCTTGCATTCTACGTTAACGCGAACCTGCCAATATCTCTAGGTTTAGTCTGGATCAGCAATCCGGTCACTATCCCACCTATATTTTATGCTACCTATTTATTGGGCACGGAAATTCTTGGCATCAAGGTGGATGATTTTCAGATTGAGTTATCAGTGGAGTGGTTTCTTACTGAGCTAACAACACTCTGGGTACCACTCTTGGTTGGATCGTTAGTCACCGGCATGGTACTAAGCGTTTTATCGTATTTTGGGATTCATTTAGCGTGGCGCATGCACGTTATCCATAGCTGGAATAAGCGGGTTTCAAAGCGCGCACTCAAACAAGAGCAACGCGCCTTAAGTAATAAAGACAGCGCAACAGGCAATCACTCTGATAGCTGAAGCGTGCCATTGGTAAGTAAGAAAACGCGCTCCATGCGTCGTGCCAGTTGCTGATCATGCGTTACGGTCACAAACGCAGTGTCCACATCCGCTCGCAGCTCATCCATCAATTTCTCGACTTCTGATGCGGTCGATTGATCCAAATTTCCCGTTGGCTCATCTAACAACACGAGCTTTGGCTTAGTGACTAGAGCGCGAGCAATCGCAGTCCGCTGACGTTCGCCGCCAGATAACTCCGATGGTTTATGCTCTCCTCGCCCTTGCATACGCAATCGAGCTAAGCTTTCCTCTGCTCGCTTTGCAGCCTCTTTTTTATCAATGCCCGCCAACAATAAGGGCATCATGATATTTTCGAGTGCGGTAAATTCAGCCAGTAAGTGGTGAAACTGGTAAACAAATCCAATATCTTTGTTACGTACTTGAGTTCGTGCCTTTTCACTCATCTGTGATAGGTCTTGGCCAGCAATTTTTACCGTGCCAGCATCTAGCTCATCAAGGCCACCAAGTACATTCAGCAATGACGTTTTGCCTGAACCCGAGGCTCCAATAATGGCAATCGACTCGCCCGGCTTTACCGCCAAATCAACATTCTCCCAAACCGTAACCGCCTGAGGGCCAGAGGTGTAGGTTTTACGCAGCCCCGTCGCTTCAAGAACATAATTATTCATAACGAAGTGCCTCCGCTGGTTGAATTCGCGATGCACGATACGAAGGGTATAGGGTCGCTAAAAAGCTGATCAATAAGGACGCCGACACGACGATAGCGACATCCATCAGCTTTAGCTGGCTCGGCAAGTAGGATATGAAGTACACGTCAGCACTCAAAATCTGAAAGTTAAATAATTTCTCTAGCCCTGCTATAAGCTCAGAGATGGTCAAGGCGCCAATCACCCCGAGCACGGTACCAAGCATCACCCCCACCAAGCCTATGGACAACCCTTGCACCATAAAGATACCCATGATGGTTCCTGGACTGGCCCCCATGGTTCTTAAAATGGCGATGTCAGCTTGTTTGTCGGTCACGACCATGACCAAGGTCGAAATAATATTGAAGGCGGCCACGGCGACAATAATAAGTAGCAGCAAACCTATCATGGTTTTTTCCATGCGGATGGCTTGGAACAAGTTACCATGGGTGCGTGTCCAGTCAGAGCCGCTATAGCTGGTATCTAGCTCGCCTACGATTTCCCAAATCCCTCGTGGAGCATCAAAGAGGTTATCAAAGCGAATACGAAGCGACTGGGTTTGCGCATCAAGACGCCCCAATTTTTTAGCATCCGCAAGATTAATGACAGCAAGGTTAGAATCTAACTCTGCCCCCACTGAGAATATACCCGTGACGGTTAAGCGTTTGATACGTGGTAGCACACCCGCTGGAGATAAGGTTGCTTCCGGCAACATCATGGTCACTTTATCCCCCAAACTGACACGGAGGTGGCGAGCGAGTAACTCACCAAGTACAACGTTAAATTCGCCATCTTGCAGCGAGGCAAGGTCGCCTTCATCCATGTGCTGGGGAAGTATTGAAACACGATCTTCCGCGCCCGGCTCAATCCCCGTAATCATGACGCCTTGCACTCGGCCGCCATACCCAAGCATGCCTTGAAGACGAGTCAATGGAGCGGCAGCTGCCACCCCCGGAAGACCCTCTACTCTGGTCGCTAACACTTCCCAGTCTTCGATGCCGCCGTATTTATACAACACGGCATGAGGAACCATACCAAGAATACGTTCACGCAATTCACGGTCAAACCCGTTCATCACGGAAAGCACCAAAATTAATACCGCAACACCGAGTGTCATGCCGATCATTGACGACATTGATATAAAAGAAATGAAGTGATTGCGACGCTTGGCAGCGAGGTAACGAAAGCCGATCCAGAAAGGAATACGGGATACCATAAATCAATAACCGTGATATCTAATAAGGAATGACGCGCAGTGTGCCTCAAGCCGTTGCCTTTTGCACCCTGTGTCTTTCCTATCTATTACTATGCAGACCTATTCCGCCACCTTACAGAGCCTTTACGCTGCGGATTCATTCCGTAACTCAGCGGCGCGAAATGGAACACACTGTCAGTTAACTGGTGCTTGTATCCATTCTGCTTTCCACTAGGATTAGTATCAGCCATATCGGAGATACGTCATGCCTTACGTTACTGCAAAAAAACTGCTTCTACTTCCTTTCTTAGCGATGCCTTTCGCCAACGCTGAAATTGTTGAAATTCCAGCAGAGGAAATGACAGAGTCTTATATAAAAGACACCACTGTCATTATTCGCAAACAGGCTCCTAGTGAAATAAGCAAGACCCGCTCTGTTATACGTGTATCTCCTATCGAAGACGATTTTTCCGAAGGTGAAGCCGCTTCTAATGGCACCGAGGTCCAACGTGCAGCTTACGAGCAAATGCCATTTGATATGACCGCCCAAACGCAATATCAATTTGAATCGGCGAGTAGCTACGCGATTGAGTCTCCTGCCTATGATGGCGATCGCCACGCTAATGATGATCGCTTACGTCAAATACTCGGCCTGGAAGCCGGCGAGCCCATTGATTACTCGAACTTACAGTTTCCTACGACTCCGATTGCGCCTGACGGCACGATACTGCCCAACAACGCAAATATTACCGGATCTCAATTCCAAATCGTCATCCCGAACAGCAATAACTATGGCTCAGATGCTTACAGCAGCGCCAATGGTGAATTGGGCGTTACTATCACCCCAGAACAGATCACTTTTCAGGTAAATGCACCGCGCTAAAAAAAAGTGATTTTTAGCACTTTTTTATTGCGACGACTTGTTCGTCGCAATAATTTAAAAAAATACTTTTTAAAATCAATAAGATACAAAGACATCAGTAATTCGTAAAGAAAACATACAGGTATGGTGTTCTGTCTATAAGTGCGATAGAGTAATCACACTATAAGAATAAAGAGCATTTTGTGTTATGCGTTTCTCTACTTACACTCCAGCAGCATTAAAGAACGCTCCACTCACTCAAATGGTTGGTGAGTACAAGGTTGAATTTTTGGCCTATGAAAGCGTTGGCAATATGGATAAAACACCTGTGATGTTTTTAGGTGGCGCTTTCCAGAGCTTTGCTTCATTTCGTAACGAAGTAGAACAAATCTTAGAGCACTGCCCTGTTATTCTTGCTGACTTCCCGTCGCAAGGTGGAAACGACCAACTTGCCCCTGAACTTAATATGGAAGACTACGCAGATCTAATCGCGGGTTTCCTGACGGCTCAAGACGTCCCTACAGTTCAGTTAATGGGTGTAAGCTACGGCTCAGCAATGGCTACCTTATTTGCCTCTGCTTACCCAGATATGATTGACCGCCTGTTGATCTCAGGTATTACCTGCTTCCGTCGCGAAAGCCTTATTACCTTGCTTGAAGATTCCCTGACTTTGCTTGATGCCGGAGATATGGATTCTTTTGCAACCACTGCCGTTTGCAACTTGATTAATCACAACCGTATGGAAGACACCAAAATCGGTGCTACTTATCGCCGTCTGCTATTCCGCCAGATTGCTCGATTAAACGACAATGAACGTCAGCGTTACGCTCAAAACACGCGTCGCCTGTTACGCTTCCAAGGTTTTAAAGGGTTCCCTACGTGTGAAACACTCATTGCTACTGGTGAGTTTGATAACTTTACCCTTCCTCAAGAAAATGCAGCCGTTGCTCGTCAATGTGCGAAAGGTACATTTGCCGTAATCCGTAACGCTGACCACTTAGCTCAGTTCGAACAAAAGTCGGCTTCGATGGAGGTCGTTTGTCGCTTTATGACGGGCCAATCTCTTGAGGGCATTAACGGTGTTGATGTTTACGACCCACAAGCGTTTGACTTTGCCAACCAGCGCTTACAAGGTCGCTTCCGCCCAATGGAGCAACCTTACACTCTGACCGATGAAGCAACAGGTAAAACACATACCGTCCGTATTGAAAATATTAATTTCAGCGGATGTGAGTTAGAGCAAATCAATGCCGACATGACTCTGACTGATGCATCCGATCAGCTTTACTTAGAAATTCCAGAAACGGGCCACCGCTACCATGTGCGTATGCTGGTGAAAGATAAGAAAACCATGCGCTGCTTAATTCTTCAACGCGATATGAAAGGTGCTGAAGCTTTATTGTCTTACCTGCAAGATCACCTATTGATGATCCGTGAGAACCAACCAAGTATGGAAGAAGTTGCCGGCAAGCTTGCTTAAGACCCGCCTCCAGCTTTTCTGACTCAATAAAAAACCCGCGATTGCGGGTTTTTTTATACATTAATTTGAATACGTAAATAACAACTCGGCTATAAATTAGGCGTTCTAAATACGACGAAATGGTGGCAACGAGTCGAGCAATAAGCGACCGTATCGCTGTGATGTTAAGCGCTTATCGAGAATGCTGACTTTACCAACATCCGTCTCCTTTCGAATTAATCGACCACACGCCTGAATCAACCGAATGGAAGCTGCAGGTAATGCCAGCTCCATGAAAGGGTTTCGGCCACGACTCTCCATCCACTCTGAAATTGCGGACTGAATAGGATCATCCGGAACCGCAAAAGGAATTTTTACAATCACCACATGAGTGACGTATTCACCTGGTAAGTCGATGCCTTCAGCAAAGCTCGCCAAACCAAAAATCACATTTCCATCACCATCATCAATACGTTTTTTATGGCGACGGACAATTTCCGCTTTAGGTAAGTAGCCCTGACACAACAAGTGGTCATACCAATCACGAATTAATGCATCTCGTGTTGCTTCAAGCTGTGCACGAGAACTGAAGAGCACGAGTGTGCCCACTTCAGGATCGACAGCCTCTTTTAGCCACTCAACCACATCATTCTCAAAATCATCACTCTTTGGGTCTGACGCCAACTGCACCACTTCCAGCTGTCCATTTTCTGCGTAGTTAAATGGACTAGCGACACGTTCGTAGGTTGCCCAGTCTGGTAGACCAGCTTCCCACTTCAAGGCATTAAAGCTATTCAATGCCGTCATGGTCGCCGAGGTAACGACAGCGCCATAACAACGACTCCAGAGGTTTCTACGTAACTGCGCTGCCACTGAAATCGGCGAGGCTGAAATCAGAATATCCCAATCTTCACCATAGGGCGTTTTAGTTAACCAACGCGCTACAGGCAACTCACCTTCACCCTCTTCTGTTGCCAGCCAAGAGAGTGATTCTGATAATTCCTCAGCCTTGGCCAGCATGATGCCAATCGGCGCCTGCCAAGCTTCGGCTATATCTCGAGAAAGATCGCCGTTTTCACTCGGGTCGAGTGATTTTTGCAACATATCACTAAGTTTATCGAGACCTGCGACTAAGGGTTGCAACGGTGGACGCATTGCCGCAAGTAGCTCACGTAATGGATCAGGTAGACGCCCAAACTCAAATCGCTGGCGATCTTTTTCTCCTATTAAATCCATCACCAAAGGCCATATTAAACTGATGTTTTGGCTCAAGACTCGAATATGCTCTGGCGCTTCTTTGAGTGAGTGCATTAAGCCAACGGGCATTCCCGCTTGGGCAATAAATTGCTCAAGCAGCTTCTCAAGCTGCTTTAACCATTGGCGGTGAGCACGCACGCCCATTTCAAGACGAAAGTGATTTAACGCTTTATCCGCAAGATGATGACCTTCGTCAAAAACATAGATCGTTTTTTCTGGCGATGGCAGCACAGCCCCACCACCTAATGATAAATCGGCCAACACTAGATCGTGGTTTGCAACAATGATGTCAGCGTCTTCCATTTCGCTACGCGCTTTATAAAAGGCGCAATTTTGGAAATGCGGACAACGGCGATTAGAACATTCACGGTGTGTTGCTGTTAAGTGGCTCCATTGGCTGCGCTCTATTTCATCAGGCCAACGGTCACGATCCCCGTCCCAGTCACCCTTGCCATATTTCATTAGCATGGTTTCGTAGAGCTCTCTGTCTGCTTCTTCCGGCGTTTGTTCAAACAGATCAACCGTCGCCAAAATTCCAGATAGGTGTTGCAGTGATTTATCTAATTTAGCCAAACACAAATAACGGCCACGACCTTTAGCTAAGGCAAATTTAAACGGTAAGGACAGATGCTTTTTTAATGCAGGTAAGTCTTTGTCTAGAATCTGTTCTTGTAGCGCAACCGTGGCCGTTGAAATAAGTAATTTTTTTTCTTTTTCTATCGCTATAGGTAAAGAGGCTATCAAATACGCCAGCGTCTTCCCCGTACCAGTGCCTGCTTCGACGACCGCGATGCCTGCGTCGTTATCGCGCTCGCCCTTTTCGTCTTCACGCACTCCTGCTAACGCCTTAGCTATTTCGGCGATCATGACGCGCTGACCATAACGCGGAAGCAGCGACATCTCTTTAATTGCTTCGCGATAGAGGCCTTGAATACGGTCTTTGGTTTCTTTGCTTAACATGAATTAATTTGTACCCTGAATGGCTTGCCAACCCTTGGACCGGCCAATAACAACTGGCCAACCTGCGACATCAAGAATAATTCCACCTTGGGTAATTTCTTGCAGTACTACACCTTTTACAATGGTTTCCCCCTCGCGCCATTCTCGAGCGTTCATTACAACTCGCCGTTTGTCCCGCACGGAACTGTATGTGTGGCCTGTAATTTCAAGGGTAGGAATACTCTCAAGTGCTTCAAAAGGAGCTCTGGCTTCTGTCAAGGCAGCCGAGTTAACAGATGCATTGGTCGTCTCTTTTTCAGAGGCCGTTTTTAGAGCTGTGTTAGTGGCTGTGTTAGTGGCTGCGTTAATCTCTGTATCTGAAGCTATATCGACACTAGCAGGAGTTATAAGAGTGCCTAATTGAGTTTCGGAAACGGACTTAGTTTCCCTGTTCGTCGTCGCCTTTTCCATCTCCAGACCTGCCATACCAACAGACACAGAGTTCGTAAGAGGAAGACCTCTCTCCTTAGGCTGTATACGCTCAGAGTTCTCTTGATATTGCGTTGAGTGTTGCGTTAAAAATAAAATGGCAACGAGGCATATAAGAATAAATATCAATAAAAATGCAACCCAGATTACTGAGTTACTTGATTTTGGTCCCACTAATTTTTGGTGCCCACCTCCCGAGCTAAAGGCCACCTTAGAACCCGATTTACTCGGACTGGAATCTGAACCATCACGCTCGGACTCTGATTTTTTTAGGGCATCGAGTATGTAGGACACTATTCACTCTCACCTTGAAGATACATTAAGGTTTTGGGTCCTATAATTCGATCGGCTTTCAGCCCTTTACTAATCTGGAACTCTGCCACTGCACGCTCTAGCAGTGGATCGTAAAACTCAGGGTCAGCCTGCACCTGTACTCCCCCAGGGCCTATTGAAGTCCACTCTTGATCCCAAGTGATAGCAAGCTGACTTCTGACCCAACGAATCACGGGGGACGTTTGCCCCGGTCTAACAGCAACATCATATTCTACAGGGGCATTCCACAATATCAGGGCTTCGCCTGTGTATCCGGACTCATACTCTGAGAGAGTTATCCATATATCAGGCCCTACATTGAATGCTACCGGCTGATTTATCTCTCGTAGCTCGGCCAGCGGCCAATCCACCCATAAACACACATAACCTTGAGCCCGAGCTGCATTGCAATTGTCCGCATTAAGATTTTGTTCATCAGCCAACAAAGCCAAGGGATCATTATTAGATAAAACCGGTATTAACGATTTAAAAGGCAGAAAATACACAACCGCCGCGATACAAAGTGCCAAAGCCATAATAAGTAATGGCAACAGCAGTGGCTTAGACTTAGCAAACATTGATGGCGCAGGAGGAGCGACACCAAGAACCTCGATCACCGCCTGTCGAGCTATTGCGCGATCAACTACATGCTTACCTGTTGCGTAAGCGCCCAGAAGAGCACGATCAGCAATACTATTAATTAACCTAGGGGTGCCGTTACTTGCCTGCCAAATCACTCGAATAGAGTTCCGATCAAACAACATCTGATCACCACCGGCGCACAAAATTCTGTGTTCTAAATACGCGGTAGTTTCGTCTTGCGATAATAACTCTAAGTGGTAACGAGCCGTGATACGCTGATTAAGCTGTCGAAGGTCATGTCGTGCTAATAAGTCGCGCAACTCAGGCTGACCGACCAACACCAATGTCAATAACTTCTCTCGATGAGTCTCGAGATTTGTGAGAAGCCGCACCTGCTCGAGTAAAGCTGGTGGCATCGATTGAGCCTCGTCGATAACGCAAATAACCCGCTGATGGCTAGCGTAAAAATCAACGAGTGCTTCATTGATTACCTTGTAAATATCTTTAAGACTAGAGTCTTCATAATAATGAATACCTAGATCATCACAGAGACTTTGCATCAACTCTATAGGAGAGAGCTGGGGGTTAAATATATATGCAACACGATCACACTCGGGCACGGATTCCATCAATGCGCGACATAAGGTTGTTTTACCTGTACCTACCTCACCGGTCAGACAGATCAAGCCTCCCTGATCAGTAAGTGCATAACTTAAATGAGCTAAAGCCTCCTGGTGGCCCTTTGATGGGTATAGGAAGTCAGGATCCGGTGAAATAGTAAAAGGTAGCTTATCTAAGCCAAAGTACTCTAAGTACATAGAACATCCAGTCGTTCAGCGCTGCGCAATCATACCGGATTTATGCAGACTCTGCAGTCACCACTGATAGCTGGCACTGAGTTGCAAACGAGCATCCCTGACTTTGTTGATTTGTAGATTATCCACAAGATAGTTTAAGCGGAGCCCTTTGAATTTAAGATCGACTCCTACCTGTTTCTTCGTGGATGCTAAAGCACCGACCTGAACATCGCGAATCTTAAAATATTTACCAACCGTTAAATTAAAGTATTTTTCATGCCAGTAAATATCTGCCAAAACATTTTGCGGCAGGTAAGTACTGGATAATTGAAGTGTTGGCGAGATATTAATTTGATGATCTTTGTTGGTATCAATGCCCGATGCTGCGCCGCCGCCTAAATTACACACAGACTCTTCAACATCACCAACGTTGATACATCCTTGGCGGTATGAAGCTTGAAAAAACTCAAACCGATTCCACAGGTCAGAAACCTTGGCATTAACTAACCACTTATCGTCCCACTGATACTGCCCCTGCAATGACAAGCTATAACCAAAGCGTAAATCCTCTTCACCCCGATATTCTAAAATTTTGTCTTCGTCAAAATAATAATCTAAATAGGCGGACGCGTTAGTCCCTTCGCCTGCGGCAGAAATACCACTCAAAGAACCTAACTGATAATGGCCAACTTTATACAAGGTAAACGTTGGAAGTATTTTCCATGTTGCTCCGTCAGCCTCTCCTTCAAATACATACCCAGCAGAAACACCTCGAGCATCGAATGAAGTAACATCAAGGTCAATTGAACGTCCTGCTTCACTCTCAAGTCCACTCTCCACCTCGGCATACCAGGCTACAGTATCTGGTGTGAATTCGTAGTAATAGTAATAGCGACGCTCCGCCGATAAATAGACATTATTATATTGTGCAAAACCAGAGGCTATGCCGCTCGCAAAAGCATACTCGCCGGAATTCACTGAGCTACCCCAGCCGTTAATCATGTCATCAATAGAAACAGGTTCTGAGCTGGCTTCAATGTTGAAATTAAAACCAATCTCAGCCTCTGAAGAAAAGCTAAGATGTGAAAAGCAGGCTAAGCAGAACGCCAAGCCTGCGGCAGGTTTATTCACCTAAAACCATCCATGAGCCATCAACAAAGCGCGCAACAAAAACGCCATCGCGCTCTTCCCGGATGGTGGCAACCAAAGCACCACGGAAGGTTAAATAAGCCACGGCTTCGCAATCCCCAGCTGAACTTAACTTATCACTATCATTTGCACCACAAGCGAACTCTTGATCACCTTGCGTATACTCTACACGACTGACGACACTTGCTAAGACAGATTGCTCTTGCCCGCCTAAGGTGATGCCAGAACGATAAATAGTCCAACCACCCTGTTCAATTTCAATAGTTTCTGCAACCCCTTCGCTATTCACTATATCTTCTTGACTAACGACATATTCCAATCTAAACCCTTGAGAATTACTGCCAACCCCCACACCGACAGCATCTGAAATCTCGGAAAACTCATCTTCTTCCGCATAACCATAGCCAATATTGGCGGAAAATAAGTCTTCAGTTTTCCGTGTAAGTGACGCTTCTACAATGATTGGAGTTAAAGCATCGTCTTCTTTTAGCATACTAGAGAATACTAAGGAAAACTGATCTATCCCGAGAACAATTGGCTCTGAAAAGGTGCCTGTATATGGCCCATACTCGACATCGATGTCAAATCCATTAAATGTGCCATCAGAAGAAACTAAATTATAGCCTCTCTCATTTAGATCAATAGAATAAACACCGTTTGCACGTACAGAGTAATTTGTTAAAACCCCTGATTTGAAATTAGACTCTAGCAGCGAATCTAACGTGGTATTACCTGCCAACAAGGTCGTTTCAGAACAACTTATAAGCTCACGGTCAGCCTTTGAAACAAAACACGCCTGAGTGGTAGTCGAATCATTACTAGCGTTGTATGGATATACCCGGATTCGAATAATAGAAGGCCTTCCAATCAATTCCTGATCAAACACATCCACTTGAACCCCGTTATCTAAAGATTCGACGCCGCGATAAAGGGAAACAACTTCAGGTATTGAAACCGGGTTATCATCTCGATTTTTAAAAAACTGATTCGTACTTGGCCACTTGGTATCTGGGTAGTAAACATCAGAGAAAGTGGTACGCAACTGCGATAAAAAGGCCGACGCATTTACAACATTACCACCACTTAAATCGCTTGAACGTACCCAAAAAACAACAGTGAATGGGTTGTATCGAACCTCAGGATTACCACCTGGGACAGGATCATTTACAGCAAGTAAATTTGTCTCAAATAGAATTGTAAACTCGTGAAGCCCGCTATCAACACCGGCATCAGAAATTTCTTTCTCGAAAGATAACGATGGCCAAACAACTGTAATTTGTGTAGGGTCCACAACATTCGCAGAGCCATTTACATCATTAAGACTGGGCGGAGTTATAACTGCTTCAGCGTATGACAAGCGTATGTATGGCGTCTCTTCAATGCTCCCATCTGAGATAGTATCTTTAGTCCATTCATACAGAACACCGTCTCTCGTCAAACTATTCTTCGTAGCACTAAAATTGATATCAAAATCAGAAAAGGTCCCGGCTTCATTGAGTGGACTTTCGACAGGGCTTAACGTCAACGTTAAAGTATTATCAATAGTCACTGTTGAGTTGCTACTGGAGACAACAAACTTCGGGTCAGCCACACTGCAGCTTGCACTGCCATTCTTACAGTCAATTAAGTGACCGACTCCAATTAATATGTCATTTAACAAGCCCGTAGGACCAATCAGATCCGGAGATATTTGATTGTATACGGCCTCGTGTGCCAAGTAATAATCATCAACACGGCGAGCATGAGAAGGATCTACGAAACTAGATTTTGTAGGATCTTCCCCCCAAAAGTTTTGCAAAGCTTCCGTTAGATCAGTAATAAATTCTTTTGCTTTACCTATGTTAGTTGCCCACCCTGCAAGTTCTGCCGGTACATCAACTTGAACATTTGTCTCCTGCCCATTCGATAGGGTCGATATATTTTGCTGAAAACGACTTAAAACCGTATTCGCCTCAGCAGGTACTCGAGCATCGTTTGAATTAAAATAGTTAATATTTTCTTGCAAAATGCTTGCTGCGTACTGATAAATTTCAGCTAGAGCAATCTCATTACCTGTAGAGTCTTTTTGTAAAAGCTGCCCCTTCCGCTGAATAAGATTTCCACTAATTAGTTCAATTACACTCATATAACTCAACGACTTATCACGCGCTAACGAAGGTAAGGCAGCAACAATAGCTCCAACGTATATGCTTTCTTCAAACTCTGCAGATGACAAATCATTGGACTTTGTTATTTGGCTAGGCCCTAACGGTTTGACAAAAATGACATCAGATAACCCAAACAGTTTTGATATGTGCAGATTGGCTAATTCGATTGTATATTCGTTGTAGACACCCGTTTTCGCTGTATCTATATCATCAAGAATAGCCTGACTGATATCTGCTCTATCAGATGCACTCAAGCCGTTAGAGACCGCGTCTATGTATACTGTTCTCGCGAGGCTACTTGCGAGGTCCGTGATCCAATTAATATTAACGACGGAGCCATCACCGACTTCAGAAACACCTGCTCGAATATCTAAATTTTCTGAGATTGAAACATTCCCGAGGTAGGGAACACCTGAGCAACCATTAACTGATTCACAGCGATAACCAACGTCGCCGCTGTCATTGGTAGCAATGAATACGAGCGTGCTTCCCTTTTGCTCATCCTCTAATATTATTTCGTAGTTACCTGTATTATCAGACACACCAAAAACACCATCAAACACTAAATTATTGCTGTCATCCAGTGTTCTTACAGGCGCTCCTTCGGCATTGATAGCTACAGCTGTAACGCGCGCGCCTGCTGTAGACGCTCCAATACGACCGCCAAGCTCAGTAATAGCCTCCTCATCCACTGTCCGCGTCGAACTAGAATTCCCCGAACACCCAAGTATCAGTCCAGAAACTAAGGCAATGCCCATTATTTTCAACATATTATTATTACTCTAAGCATGAAGGCTTTATAGCTATTCTAAGCGCATAAGACTTCCAGAATAGCCGCTCAACGCTTGTTTTACTGCCCCTTTACACAAAAAAACCCGGCAATTGCCGGGTTCCTTACAAAGCTTTACATCTAAGACGAAATGCTAACTCAGTTAGCGGCTTTGAACTTCAAGCGGTAAGCGTGAAGTAGTGGCTCAGTGTAACCACTTGGCTGCTCTTTACCTTTGAAGATAAGATCAGAAGCGGCTTTGAAGGCGATACCGTCGTAGCCAGGAGCCATAGCAATATAGGTTGGGTCATTGGCATTCTGACCATCAACCACAGCGGCCATACGCTTCATGCCATCTTCAACCTGTTCACGAGTACAGATACCGTGCTCCAACCAGTTAGCAACGTGCTGAGAAGAGATACGCAGTGTCGCGCGGTCTTCCATCAAGCCAACGTTGTTGATGTCTGGCACTTTAGAACAACCAACGCCTGCATCAACCCAACGAACAACGTAACCAAGAATACCCTGACAGTTGTTGTCGATTTCTTTCTGAATCTGCTCTGGAGTCAACGCTGCTGCTTCATCAGCGGTCATCAGAGGGATTGTTAGGATGTCATCAACCGATGCATGAGTACGTGACTTCAGTTCGTTCTGTACAGCGAATACGTCTACTTTATGGTAGTGCATAGCGTGTAGAGTCGCAGCCGTTGGCGACGGAACCCAAGCGGTGTTTGCACCAGCTTTCGGGTGAACGATCTTCTGTTCCATCATCATGCCCATCTCATCCGGGATCGGCCACATGCCTTTACCAATCTGTGAACGACCTTGAAGACCAGTTTCAAGACCTGTGTCTACGTTCCAGTCTTCGTAAGCATTGATCCAAGTCTGCTGCTTCATGATGGTCTTAGGCACGAAAGGGCCTGCCAACATGGAAGTATGGATTTCATCGCCAGTACGATCCAAGAAGCCAGTGTTAATGAACACGACACGGTCTTTGGCAGAACGGATACATTCTTTCAGGTTAACGGTAGTACGACGTTCTTCATCCATGATGCCCATTTTCATAGTGAAACGTGGCAAGCCAAGCGCGTCTTCGATACGACCAAACAATTCGTCAGCAAACGCGACTTCTTCTGGGCCGTGCATTTTAGGCTTAACGATGTTCACAGAGCCAGCAGTTGAGTTCTGGAACGGTGCATTGCCTTTCAGATCATGCATTGCAATCAGAGTAGTCATCATGCCATCCATGATACCTTCCGGCACTTCAGCGCCGTCAGCTAGCAAGATTGCAGGGTTAGTCATTAGGTGACCAACGTTACGGATGAACAACATTGAGCGACCTTTCAGCTTAACGGTTTCGCCGTTAACGCCTTGGTATTCGCGATCTGGGTTCATGGTACGAGTGAAGGTTTTGCCACCTTTAGTGACTTCTTCAGCAAGGTCGCCCTTCATTAGGCCTAACCAGTTTCCGTAGGTAACTACTTTGTCAGCCGCATCAACGGCTGCAACAGAGTCTTCACAGTCCATAATGGTAGTCAGTGCAGATTCCATCAGGATGTCTTTTACGCCAGCCGCATCAGTCGAGCCAACCGGGGTGGTTGCATCCACTTGGATTTCAAAGTGCAAGCCGTTGTTCTTAATAAGAACAGACGTCGGTGCAGCAGTATCACCGTTAAAGCCAACAAGTTGAGCTTCGTCTTTTAAGCCAGTCGTTGAGCCGTCTTTCAAAGTCACAACCAGCTTGCCACCGTCGATAGCGTATTTGGTGCTATCAACGTGGTCGCCTGCGGCTAACGGAGCAGATTCGTTCAGGAAGTTACGAGCGTATGCGATAACCTTGTCACCGCGGATTTTGTTGTAACCGCCAGCAAGCTTATCCGCGCCATCTTCTTCAGAGATAACGTTAGTGCCGTATAGCGCGTCATACAAAGAACCCCAACGAGCATTGGCAGCGTTAAGCGCAAAACGAGCGTTCATTACTGGTACAACCAACTGAGGACCAGCCATTGTGCCGATTTCTGGCTCTACACTTGCTGTTGTTGCTTCGAAGTCACCGCCTTCTGGCATCAGGTAACCGATTTCTTGCAAGAACGCTTTGTATTCAGCCGCGTTGTGCGCCTGACCTTTACGCTCAGAATGGTACGCATCAATCTTAGCTTGAAGATCATCACGCTTAGCCAACAAAGCACGGTTCTTAGGTGCTAGCTCATTCGCTACTGCATCGAAGCTTGCCCAGAACGCTTCCTGTTCAACACCAGTGCCTGGAATCGCTTTCTCATTGATGAAGTCGTACAACTCACGAGCGATCTGTAAGCCGCCCTTCTGAACGTAATCTGTCATTGTTTAGCCTCAATTTTTTAATAAGCACAGGTTTCGCCGTGCTAGAGATCAATATCAACAGTCGCCTCTCGAAAAACGCACTCAGAGCGACGAAATTTTAGGGCCGCGAGTATACCGCAAGCGCTCTCGGACTGCTAACCAAGAGCGTTGTTTTGAACTTGAGTTAAAAATACTTATTCAAAACCTATACACAACATATACATCATATGCTAATTTTGTACTTGGAGCTTGGCCGCACCAATCAATCCGTGAACCAACTGGAGGTCTGAAATGGCTTCAAAAAAAAGTGCAAACCAGAAGTTTGACAAGGTAAACAGTGAGGAACGTCGCAACGTTTTAGAAACAGACGTTGAAATGTTCCTTAAAAACGGCGGAAAAATTCAGGAGGTGCCACTCGGAATGAGCGGAGAGCAAAACTTTTTGAAGGCAGGTGCGGATGTCCGTCCATGCACTCGGGTGAATATCATGTCGCCGATATCCCTAGGGCGGCTATAAAACTCGAAATAACAATTGGAGGCAATCGGGGTACTTCAACGTACCCCGTTTGATTTCATGATTAGTTCAATGTTTCCCAGCTGCCGTCTATGTAGCGAATGACCCAAATGCCAGACTCATTGGCAATTTTCCCATACACCGCATCACGAAAGTTAATCACAAATACAGAATCATCAAAGTTACGCGACGTCGCCGGCTCTGCTGTATTTGAGATCACGCAACGATCGAGAAGACCTTCTTCATTCACGCGGTAACGGTACAAAGGAGAGCCGGTTAGAAGATCAAGCTGAGAGCCAGCCAGAATTTCGCTATCTACTGTATCGCTCGTGCCATCAGCGTAAGTTAATGAAACACCGTCTTTGTAGATCGCAATACTACTGGTCTCAACCGTATTATTTTCTGTGCTGAAATCAAAAATAATACGATCTAAATTTGGGCCGACGCCAGTGTAAACACCGGTAGTATTTACTGAGGTGTAATCATGAGATAAGGCCGCCGAGATATTCACCACATTGCTATAAGGTGCTGTGACCTGAATATCAAGCAGGGATTTCGGTTCGGTTGTACTGTCATAATCCAGCACAACTTCGGCAAATACCCGTGCCGTACTCAAACCAAGTTGAGCCGGAAGGTAAAGCGTGCCATCTAATTGCTGCAGGCTCGTTGGTAACGTATCCAGAATCAAGCAACCATTTGTATCAGAGACCACTGGAAGCTCAACAAAATACACCCCCTTGCCGTCAACCTCAGGACGAGAGAACACACCCAACTCCCACAACTCATTCACAGCGGCTTGCAAATCACGCTCACCATTGAGGCGTTGCTTTGGCTGACACTTGCTCACAGAAGGGGATGATACGCCGCCGTTCAAAGTGCATTCTTCATAATCAAACGTGGCAATCAATTCTTCTAAATCATCATCGGCGTCTACATCTGATGTATCTTCGCGCATCACGGTCGGGTAAAAACGATAGCGTAGGGCTTCACCATCAGTAATGAAGTATTCGAAATACTCAACCGAGCGGCCGTTAATACTTTCGACGCCAGTACGATAACTAACCAAGTTCGCTTCAACACTCCCCTCAACCAACGAACTCTCTCCAGAATTTGAGAAGAATGAGTTGAACGAAGCAAAACTAACTTCTGGGTAAAAAGCCTCCGCTTGATTCGCTTTTGCAGAGACAAACAAAGGAACAATGTTTTTGTCATTGTCCGAGTCATCCCCCACCACATCAGAGATCCGCGAATTAAGTACCACTTCTTCAATATTAAATCGACGTTCGCCAGAACCTTCAGGGTCAGCCACACCAACATAAGATAGAGTAAAGGTGCCCGTTAGCTCGGTTTCAAAGTCAGTCCCAACATCCGCAGTGTCATACAAAGCAAACTGCGACCAGCGTATTTGATACGCCACTTCAGGTTGGCTTAAAGGGTCTTGCAGAACAGACACCGCTTCATCATAAAACACCCGTAAACTTGGGCTACTAACAATGTCATCATTACTATCCAATAAGTAATCCAATTCAAGTGTTAGGTCGTTGATCTTAAGCGATCCGAGAATCACAACATCGATGCCCTGAGAGCTGGTAGGCTCATCATTACTGTCGTTAAGATTCACATCGGCCACTTCTTGCTTAACCGTTAATTCACCGTCGTTAAGGGTTAGAACACCATTATTGTAAGAAGCACTTTCATACCAAGACCAGCTACTGTCTGCAGTAGGACAACCGCCCCCCAGATAACAGTCACGATAAAACTCAAAGACTTGCTGGTAGGCGACCATTAACGCATCTAAATTATCGGCATTATCATCACCAATGGTTTGTAACAAACTACCGTACTTATCCAACTCAGTGCGGTAGCCATCTTCAAAGAAGGTTTCATCGTAGTTACGCAACAGATCAACAAACGCTTTTGCACGAGTAATGCCGAGTTCGAAATCTTCAAGGTCACTCCCCAACAAAGTCGCCAAGGAAGCAGGCGTTGTTGTCGTCAATTCACCATCAGCAAAAGCATCACTGTCGCTTCGTAATTTGGAAACAACCGCATCGACATAGGTTTGAACCGTGCTGTTCGTCACTTCCGCTTGCTCAAGATTATCCGCAGCTTTCGTGTATAACGTAGATAGAGAGATCGTTTGATTCCCCCCCTTTTGATAAAGCTGAGCTGCATTGGTAATCAAGTCCGCAGCAACCGCCTGAGAGAAAAACGGTAAATCTACCGTACCTTCATACTCTAATTCATAAGCTTGTATCGCCGCTAAAATCGCACCATAACGAATTGAATCCGTCGCTTCTGTGGTGTTTATATCTTTCAACTCATTCAATTGCGTAAGATCAGCAGGCTCAGAGTTTTGTACTGCCGCTAGACCAAACAACCGTGATATCTGAGATTCCGCCTGAACAACCGAATACACAGAGTAATACCCCGTCTCTAGCCATCCGGCATCTTGTTGATCACCACTCGACTCGCTATACACTAACGCCTGAGCCAAACCGGCAGCCAAATCAGTTAATGACGTTATACGAACTCGCTCACCATCAGAAAGACCATACGCCACTGAGCGCCAACCGGGTGTGGCAGCAACACTGTAATTATCACCAAAGCTGGCACTACCGCATCCTGCCACCAACTGACAGCGACGTGTCGTCTGAGCAATGCCTTGAGCATCATCTCGATCACGACCGTAGACATCGAAGTAAAATAACTCATTACCATCAATAGTAACCTGCGCTTCGCCTTGATTATCTGTCACGTAAGGCGCATAAACAGGCGCCCCCGGTTCCACTTCGGACAACCGGCCAGATTCAGAAATAAGTACCGACCGGATCAAGGCTTGATCAAAATCTTCTTGCCCAACCTGAACATCAACTGAAATGAGACTGCTCGACGACCCTCCGTCATCACTGCAACCAGACATCACAGCAGCGGCACCAGCCACCACGGCCGGCGCAATAATTCGACACGCCTTAGGCGCACGAAGAGACAGAGAGGTAAAGCGGACACTACTAGTTAAACGGCGTAGAAACATAGGAAGAAAAATAGCCTGATTCACAAAAACCTCGGATGTTCAAAAATATGGCTGGCGGCAATAATAACAGCCCGGCTAATACATACCAGAACTGCCTGATCTTCACTCGTAAGGAATTGCCAACACAAACGAGGAATTCCGCCTGATTCAGCAGCGACTTTCCTTTATACTGCCGCCCATTACCGGCGAAAGAACACATTGAAGCTTTCAACGGACAGATCCATTAGTACAGAGCTTATTAGTAGAGACCTATGCACTTATTCGTCGAACAACTCACCAACGTTGACTTCAGCTACCTAGATTTAAGCCGCGGTATTGTAGGCGAAACATGGTGGGCATCCGCCATATTAGAAGGTGAGTTGGATCAGCAAGGCATGGTCTGTGACTTTGGTACCGTTAAAAAAGTTCTACGTAACTGGATGGACGATGAAATTGACCACCGCTTGCTGGTGCCTGAGCTTGCCGAAGGTCTAACCATCACACAATCAGCAGATCGCATTGAACTGCGTTGTGATACGGCTCGCGGCCCAATTATCATGAACGCACCGCGTGAAGCCGTGACTTTAATTGACGCTAAAGAAATCACAATTCAAAGCGTAGCTTCATGGTGCATTCGCCAGTTGGAGCCACACTTTCCTAATAGTATTGATCAACTATCACTCGACTTCACTCCTGAAGAAATCAATGGTGCTATGTACCATTACAGTCACGGTTTAAAGAAGCACGATGGCAATTGCCAACGCATCGCTCATGGTCACCGTTCCCGAATTCAAATCTGGCTGGATGGAAATCGTAATCAAGATGAAGAAGCTTACTGGGCTGATCTCTGGAAGGACATCTACATCGGAAGCAAAGAAGACCTCATCGATAGCCCTGAAGACGAATACCAGTTTGAATACACAGCACAACAAGGCGAATTTTATCTCTCCCTGTCAAAACAACATTGTTACCTGATAGATACAGATACCACCGTTGAACTGATCGCCAACCACCTTGCTAACAAGATCAAAGCACGCCACCCCAATACCCAAGTAACAGTGCGTGCGTTTGAAGGGGTCAACAAAGGGGCGATGGTGACTCTTTAACCTCTAACAACCCATTCATTTTCAAGACATAAAAAAAGCACGCTCAGCGTGCTTTTAACAACTCCAACGAGACAGCCAGTATCTTAAACCTGAGTTTCAATCTTTCGCTTAATTCGACGTTGGCCTAGCCAGAACAACACTAAGGCCACCGGTAACAAGTACCACATATATCCATGCAGCTCCTCGCCAAACTGTCGCCCTAAATACAACGTAGTGAAAAACAGAGCCGCAGCCCACCCCACAATAGAGACAACATTGGCTAAGCAAAAAGGCACTGGATGCACCCGCGCCAAACCACACGCAATGTATCCAAAGGTGCGAATTCCAGGCATACACCGAATCAACATAATTTGACTCCACGGTGACAACTGCAATGGGCGCATTTGCCGACGAATCAAGGGCTGTCGCATTTTATGACGGAGCCACGGCCACACTAACGCCAAACGTCCTAGTAAATACAACGCGGTATCGCCAATAAAGATACCGAGACACACGGCAAAAAAAGCTAAGCCCGGAGCCATTTTTTCACTTGCCGCCAGAAAACCAGCACCAATAATAGCAATATCTTCGAGTACAAATGTCGATATCACCACTAAAAAAATTGGCCACACCGGGTGATCATAATAAAGGAGTAAATCTTCGAGCATGCCGTATCCACGTAAATTTTGACGCGAGATTGTAGCAGAACTCCCCCTTTTGCCTATCTGAACAACATCAATTTGAAGATTTTTTCAGTCAACTACTGAGTTCGAGTGAGAAATCCGTTAAAATTCCGCGCCATTAAACAACCTCATTCATCAGCCTCTTGAGAGACCCCATGGAACTGTCTGCACTTACCGCAATCTCCCCTTTGGATGGCCGCTACGGCAGCAAAACCATCCCGCTGCGCGCCATTTTTTCTGAGTTTGGCCTTATTCGTGCCCGCGTTGAGGTTGAGATCCGCTGGTTGCAGCGACTGGCTGACCATGACGCCATTCCAGAAGTTCCAGCCTTTTCAACGGCGACCAATGCCCAACTTGATCGTATCGTATCGGACTTCAACGAAGCGGACGCTCAACGTATCAAAGACATCGAAGCCACCACCAATCACGATGTAAAAGCCGTTGAGTACTTCATTAAAGAAAAATTTGCCGATAACGACGAACTTCAAGCCGTAAATGAATTTGTTCACTTCGCTTGCACCTCAGAAGACATCAACAACCTGTCGCATGGTTTAATGTTAAAAGCAGGCCGAGATCAGGTCATCGTGCCGATGATGAAAGACATCGCCGAAGCGATTCGTAAGCTAGCCCACGAGTACGCGGCGATTCCTATGCTGTCTCGCACCCACGGCCAAACGGCTTCACCTTCTACACTTGGTAAAGAGATGGCGAATGTGGTTGCTCGTCTTGAGCGCCAAATCCGCCAAGTTGAACAAGTTGAAGTGCTAGGCAAAATTAATGGTGCCGTAGGTAACTACAACGCCCACTTATCTGCTTATCCTGATATCGATTGGCAAGCCAATGCTGAAGTATTTGTCACGTCGCTGGGCCTTAACTGGAACCCATACACCACTCAGATCGAGCCTCACGATTATATCGCAGAATTATTCGATGCCATCGCTCGCTTCAATACCATCTTGATCGACTTTGACCGCGATATCTGGTCTTACATCTCAATGGGCTTCTTTAAGCAGCGTACTATTGCTGGCGAAGTGGGCTCATCGACCATGCCACACAAAGTTAACCCAATCGACTTCGAAAACTCAGAGGGTAACTTAGGTTTGGCAAACGCTGTGTTTGCTCATATGGCAACTAAACTGCCGATTTCTCGCTGGCAGCGCGATCTTACGGACTCTACCGTTCTGCGTAATATGGGTGTTGGTATGGGCTACAGCCTCATCGCTTACCAAGCGTCAATGAAAGGCATCAGCAAACTACTCGTTAACGAAGAGCGAATCGCTCAAGATCTCGATAACGCTTGGGAAGTACTGGCCGAGCCAATTCAAACCGTCATGCGTCGTTACGGTATTGAAAAACCGTACGAGAAACTGAAAGAATTTACTCGCGGCAAAGCCATCACTCAAGATGCAGTCGGAGAATTTATTGCCACGTTGGATCTACCACAATCAGCAAAAGATGAGCTTAATGCAATGACACCTGCTAGCTATATCGGCAACGCCATCGCACAAGCAAAAGCTATCTAAGCGATTACTTGTTGATAGAGCCTCCTTCGGGAGGCTTTTTTGTATCTCACCTTTAAAGGTAATTCGATGCACGTATTAGGTCATTTAACAGTTGAAGAATTTCTTCGAGATTACTGGCAGCAAAAACCAGTAGTAATACGAGACGCGCTGCCAGAATTTGAAGCACTGATACCTGCGGATGAATTGGCGGGAATGAGTCTTGAAGAAGACATTGAGTCCCGCTTGATTATAGAAGAAGGCAGCAATGGGCCTTGGGAAATCCGTAAAGGCCCCTTCTCTGAGGCCGATTATCGCGCCCTACCCGACAACAAATGGACGCTACTCATTCAGGCGGTGGACCAATACCTTCCCGAAGCGGCAGATTTATTAGAGCATTTTCGGTTTTTACCGTCATGGCGGATTGATGATCTAATGATCAGTTACGCCGTGGACGGTGGCTCTGTTGGCCCGCATTACGATCAATACGACGTATTTTTACTGCAAGCCGAAGGACAACGAGAGTGGCGTATAGGACAAATGTGCTCAGAGCAAAGTTCTATTTTAGAAGGCCCTGCGCTTAGAATCTTGGCTGACTTTCAAGAAACAGAGCGCTGGGTACTGAATCCCGGCGACATGCTTTACTTGCCACCACAGCTCGCGCATTACGGTATCTCTCAAGGCGAGTGCATGACCTACTCCATTGGTTTTCGCGCTCCATCAACGGCTGAGTTATTAGAGAGAACTCTTGATACCATCTTACCAACATTAACCGAAGACCAACGTTACGCCGACCCCAACCTCACCCTGCAGAAAAATACAGGAGAAATAGGCGATGACGCCATCCAGCGCTTACGCTCATTACTGGAAGCTTCATTAAATAATGATCGGCTTCTAGCCGACACGTTGGGCCAATTACTGACAGAGTCAAAATACCCCGATCAAGCCCCAGAGTTTTCTGCCGAAGAACTCACGCAGAATTTAACAGCGTCATTAGATGAAGAGGCTTGGCAAAATTTCATTGAAGACCTACACGACATCCCCACACTCACTCGCAGTGAAGCGGCACGCTTTGCCTGGCATCGCTCAGGCTCACATTTGAATTTTTATGCCCAGGGCGAAAACGTGACCTTGCCCGCAACCACAGAACGTCTGGTTGCCATACTAGGCAACCAGCGCCATTATGATGTATGTACTATCCTTGAATCAGCGCAAGACGATGCCTCGAAAAAGCTACTCATCGCTTTGTGGCAGCACCAATTGATACGCGAGGGAGATGAATATGGAGATCCGGACAACTGATTGGAAATCAAGTCGAGACTTGATTCGGAAAATCAGAACCGAAGTTTTTATCGACGAGCAAGGCGTGCCTCCTGAACTTGAATGGGATGACGCCGATTTAAAAGCCACGCACTTTATTGCTTTTGAAGGGCGCAATCCTATTGGTTGCGCGCGCCTTATGGATAACGGTCACTTTGGCCGCATGGCGGTTGTAAAAGAGCACCGCCATAATCATTGGGGGTCAAGATTACTCAGAGCCATTGAAAGCCACGCTCGCAATGAATTGAAAATCAAAGAAATTCACGCCAACGCTCAAACTAAAGCCATCGCATTTTATAAAAAAAATGAATTCAATATTCGTGGTGGTTTTTTTGATGACGCCGGTATGCCACATGTAGAAATTCATAAAGCGCCCGGTGCTCCGCGAACTAACTGGGTCATGAGTCCTGGCCGCGATGAAACCATTTATAATCTCACCTCAATAACTGACATGGTGGGTTGGATTGAATTAACTTTAGGGGCCAACCCTCGCTCTGCCACCCTCATTTGCCATGATCTAAATTTACCAGTTTGGGCGCACCCTGCCGTACTTGATGCAATCAGTGAGTTCGCCCGTCGCTCACCAAAACGTCGCGTTAATATATTAATTCCTTCAGAGCGAACCGGTATTTCAAGGCACCCCCTACTGCGACTTCAACAACGTTTAAGCAGCCGAATGTCTTTAGGTATTCATTCAGGCGCGGACACGAATTTACTAATTACCCCGAGCTGGGGGTATATGAAGATAACAGAGCCCTTGCAGGCCATCGCTTGCATGGGAGATCCGGGAACGGTTCGCCGTCTCGAATCTCAATATTCGCATTTATTGCAAGTAGCTCAACGATCTAAAGAAGCGCGGCGTTTAGCGATATAACTAACGTAAGCATTACCAAATAAGTAAGACAATATGACATGTGCTGACTACCATGGTCAGCACCCAACGTAGACGGCGATAAGAACGACTGTAAGTTTTCACATACAGCGGACGCTGCTCTAATAGCAACAAACTTATAAACCCCACCAATAGCCCCCAAAGCGCATAGGTAAAAGGCATAAAGTACATCAGCCATCCCCAAAGAAACACACCAATAGCGATGGATAAGTCGATATTATTAGCTCTGTCTGGATGAGCTTGCTGAACGCCCCAGCAAGAGCCTGACATAAAGCTTAAAATAAATGCAGAGTACACAATAAAGAACGACTCAGCACCGTGAACACCAAAAGGGATAGCCAAAGTGGCGGCAATAAAAGGCAGCAACCCAGCGTATCCTAAACGTTCAAATAACGGCATGAAATTCCCCCATCTATAGTCACTTTGTACTTCTATAGTCACTTATTCTTCAGTAGTCACTTTGTTCTTCTTTTTATACAGCGCTCTGAAGTTTTATAAGCTAGATAAGTTACCTATTTAACTCACTAAAAAATTATAAGCCAGCCTGCAAAATCGCACTCACTCTTTCCGCGTCTTGTGGCGTATCAATGCCATGACCCGGTGCTTTATCTATGATGGCCATATGAATACCTACGCCATACCAGAGTGCACGCAACTGCTCTAATGATTCGGTAAGTTCCAGAGGACAAACGGCCATTTTTTGATACGCTTTTAAAAACGAGACTCGGTAACCGTACATGCCAATATGACGATATACAGACATTTTCTGCGTGACGCTACCTTGCCCATCCCGGTAAAGATCACGATCCCAAGGAATAGGAGCGCGACTAAAATACATGGCAAACTGACGCTGATTTAATACAACCTTCACTACATTTGGATCAAAAGCATCATGGGCCGTCGTCACCGGAGTGCAAACAGAGCTCATGCCGGCATCGTCGTTATCCAACAAACCTTTCGCCGTTAACTCAATTAATGATCGAGGAATTAATGGCTCATCCCCCTGAAGGTTCACAACAACGGTGTCGTCACTCCAGCCTTTAATCGCTACCACTTCAGCGATACGATCGGTACCGTTTTCGTGGTCTGGAGATGTCATCACCACATCCGCACCAAATGCACGCGCAACACTTGCAATACGTTCATCGTCAGTCGCTATAACAATACCGTCCGCCTCTGCTTCCAAAGCACGTTCATATACATGCTGAATCATAGGCTTTCCCGCCAAATCGATGAGCGGTTTTCCCGGTAAACGGCTAGATGCGTAACGGGCGGGAATAACAATTTTATAAGAGGACATTCACTACTCCGTTAGACGTTATAAAACTCACGATACCATTCAACAAAACGTTCAATGCCATCAGTCAATGATGTGTTTGGAGCAAAATCCACATCGCCCATCAAGTCATCGACATTCGCGTAAGTGGCCAATACATCACCCGGTTGCATATCCAAGTAACGCTTATCCGCCGTTTTGCCAAGTGCCTTTTCGATGGTTTCAACAAAGGTACCTAACTCCACAGAATCATGATTACCAATATTATAAATTTTGTATGGTGCCGAGCTACGACTACTGTCATTAGACTCTGGCGTCCAACCAGACACAGGCTGTGGAATTTTTTGCGAAATACGAACCACGCCTTCTACGATGTCATCAATGTAAGTGAAATCGCGTTGCATTTTGCCGTGGTTATAAATATCAATGGTGCGACCTTCAAGAATGGCTTTGGTAAAACTAAAGTACGCCATATCCGGACGACCCCACGGGCCATACACTGTAAAAAAGCGCAGCCCTGTGGTGGGCAAGCGATACAGATGCGAATACGTATGCGCCATTAATTCATTGGATTTTTTTGTCGCTGCATACAAAGACACAGGATGATCAACACGATCCCCTGTTGCGTATGGCAACTCGGTGTTTAATCCATACACAGAACTCGATGACGCGTACACAAAATGTTCAACATCATTATGACGACACCCTTCGAGCATATTCACAAACGCAACAACGTTACTGTCCACATACGCGTGTGGATTTTCAATGGAATAACGCACCCCTGCCTGAGCAGCTAAATGAATAACACGATCAAATTTATGCTCTTTAAATAATGCTGCAACGCCATCTCGATCAGCAAGCTCAAGTTCAATGAATTGAAAACCATCGAGTTTATTCAACCACTCGAGACGGCCGTGTTTTAACGCAACGTCGTAATAGGTATTGATGTTATCCACACCAATAACTTCGTGCCCTAACTCAACCAATTTTTTACTGGTAAATGCGCCGATAAAACCTGCAGCACCCGTCACTAATATTTTCATGAAAATTCCTTCAACGTTGGAAACCAACGCTTTTTATAATATTTACTGTTCGTTTTTTAACGTTTCGAATTCAGGTAGCATGGCCTTGATGTAGGCATCTTTTAAATCCATACGGCTGCCTAAAATGATATCGGCAACCTCGCGAGCGACACCTTTGCCACCCGCCGCACTTGTCACAATATCGGCATTATCTCTGACCAGCCAAAATGCATCCTGTGGAGCAACAGCTAAGCCGACACGCATCATGACTTTTAAATCAATAACATCATCACCGACATAGCACACTTGTGAAGGCTCTATATTTAACTCAGCCATTAACGTTTGCAGGCAAGCCCATTTATCTTTTGTTCCGGGATAAAAATAGTTGATACCAAGGTCTTGGGCGCGACGAGTTAATGGAGCAGAACTTTTCGCTGAGATAATGGCAGGAATCACATCGAACTCACCCAGTAACTTAATGCCCACACCGTCTTTCACATTAAAGTGTTTTACTTGCTCACCGTCATGGGAGTAAACCAAGGTGCCGTCTGTCAATACACCATCAACATCAAACACAACAAGTTTAATGGCTTTCGCCTTTTGGCGGGTAGAATCAGAGAGTTGCATTACCGAGAATCACTGGAAATAAAAACGCTATTGTAGCGCGTATCACGAAACGTTGTAAGGATGTCAGGCTGAAGCAAGAGGCAAAGAAAATTTATAAAATCACAGCGAAAACAACACTACTCGGACGAGTAAAAGATGGTATCCCCAAGGGGATTCGAACCCCTGTTACCGCCGTGAAAGGGCGGTGTCCTAGGCCTCTAGACGATGGGGACGTCTAATCAAGGAGCGCGCATTCTATTTTTAGAGACGCTATTCGTCAATAGCTTCCTAAGATTTTTTTTTGGCCTAAACTAAATCCAAGACACTAAGCGTCTTGCTCCGTCGTTATTTAGCAGTCAACGGGGAAACCGGCACCGCTAAAACAAAGGCTATAGCCTATGAACAGTAACACCATGATTGCCTTAGCAATTATTACCGCCGCCATTGCCCTTGCCAGCGTTACTTTTAAGCGATGGTTTGAACAACGTCGCATTGAGCGAATGCGCCAAGCCATTTTACATATTGACGGTATGAGCCGAGCAGCTAGTGCGGGGGAAACTTTACGCCCCTGGATCTCTACTGACGCCATCCGGTTACTGGCAGCAATCATTCAACACCACGGCCAGCATTTAGGAAAACTTCATCTGCCAGGCACACCTCGGAGCGACCGTGCAATGAATCTTGCTGAAGAGTGGCAGCACTCTACTCCACCGGCAAATTTGGAACCCGTACCCTCCAACCCCAGGCAAGCTAAGTCGCTAAGAAGCACCCTGATGAATTATTTACAGCTAATCAACGACGCGCATCAAGCCCGCTTGGTTAGCACCGAAGCCGCAAAAGATCGTATACGTGAAGCCAAAGTATTCAACGCTCAAATTTGTGTCTCAACCTATCAAGCCCGTGCAAGAGTTGCACTAAAGCAAGAATCCCCAAATCAGGCGCTACATTTCATGAAACGAGCCGAAGCGACAATAAGAGACCTAAAAGACTTGCCCGCAGATTTAACAAACGAGTTGAATATACTGCAAGAAGGGATCAAGCAGCTTGAATCAGCAAGACAAGAGCAAGCTGGCACTTCACGCCTTGCAGGAGAAGCTGACGAGTTAGTCGAAGCACAAGATGCATGGAAAAAGAAGAATTTTGATTGAGCTATTCACAGCTATCTCAGCGTAAATAAAATCAGCTGAGGATCACTGCGAATAGCCTATAGCTCAAAACTTAAGCCAATGCTTTTTCTATATCAGCCTTCAGTGACTCAGGCTTAGACGTTGGTGCATAGCGTTCAACAACCTGCCCGTCACGATTAACCAAGAATTTCGTGAAGTTCCATTTGATCGCCTTGGTGCCCATCAACCCAGGAGCCGCGGCTTTGAGATCTTGATACAAAGGGGCAGAATCATCGCCGTTGACATCGATTTTACTGAACATCGGAAAGGTCACGCCATAATTCTTTTGGCAAAACGCACCGATATCAGCAGCACTGCCCGGCTCTTGCTTACCAAACTGGTTACATGGAAAACCAAGAATCACCAAACCACGATCTTTGTATTCATGATACAGAGCCTCAAGGCCTTCATACTGGTAAGTAAAACCACAATTACTGGCGGTATTAACAATCAAAACCACACTGCCCTGATATTCACTTAAATCTTTTGGTTCACCATTTAACATGGTCATTGTGCGGCTTAGTACAGTCATAGCATCCTCAATTTACGGCAACATAGTATTGGCATTACGGTATCGGGAACGTAAAAAAAAGCAAGCCTACCTACCACACGCAACGAAGGTTATTCCTCCGGCGCTGATTCTGTAAATTTAAGAGACACCGAATTAATACAATACCGAAGGCCGGTAGGCGCTGGGCCGTCGGTAAAAACGTGGCCTAAATGAGCATCGCAGTGCTTACACACCACTTCAGTCCTAACCATAAAGTGGCTCGTATCAGATCGCTCCTCAACATGACTATCAGCTAAAGGCGCCGAGAAGCTTGGCCAGCCACACCCTGAGTCAAATTTATCCTCTGACAAGAACAAAGCCTCACCACAACAGACACAATGATATGTGCCTTGTTTTGAAAAATCGTAGTACTGGCCCGAAAACGGCGCCTCCGTTCCCGCTTCACGAGTAACTCGATATGATTCAGGCGAAAGCTCAGCGCGCCATTCATCTACGCTTTTATTCAATTTTTTCATTATGTTAACCACTTTCAGACAAGGTCAGGTCAGAGTATGATTGACCACTTTATTTTTAGTTATGAAACAGGCGGGCAAGTTCCATGGAAATTCTTAAATCCAATAAACTGGCGAACGTATTTTACGACATTCGTGGACCAGTACTGGATGCCGCCAAGCGCATGGAAGAAGAAGGCCACCGAATCCTCAAGTTGAACATTGGTAATCCTAAGCCTTTTGGTCTTGATGCGCCTGAAGAAATTATTCAGGACGTTATATACAACCTCCCTGACTCTGAAGGCTACTGCGACTCCAAAGGCCTCTTTTCTGCTCGCAAAGCGATTATGCAGTATGCCCAGCAGAAGCGAATAGCGAATGTCACGATTGAAGATATTATTATCGGCAATGGCGTCAGCGAGCTGATTGTTATGTGCATGCAGGGGTTGCTCAATAATGGCGATGAGGTATTAGTCCCTGCGCCAGATTACCCGTTATGGACAGGTGCTGTCAGTCTTGCTGGTGGCAAAGCCATTCACTATGTCTGCGACGAGCAATCTGATTGGTTCCCAGACCTGGACGACATCCGCAACAAAATCACAGACCGAACGCGTGCGATGGTGCTGATTAATCCAAATAATCCAACCGGTGCCGTGTACCCTGACGAAGTTATCAAGGGCATGCTGCAAATTGCTCGCGAGCACAACTTGATTGTATTTTCAGACGAAATTTACGACAAAATTTTGTTCGATGGCGTCACACATACCTCAACAGCCTCTCTCGCTGATGATTTATTGATCATTACCTTTAACGGCTTATCTAAAAATTATCGCTTAGCCGGTTTCCGTTCAGGTTGGATGATTATTAGCGGCGCAAAGCACAAAGCCCGAGATTACATTCAAGGGTTGGAAATGCTCGCAACCATGCGCCTGTGTGCCAATGTTCCTTCGATGCACGCCATTCAAACAGCATTGGGGGGTTATCAGTCTATTAATGACCTAGTTAACGCTGATGGTCGTATTGTGCAACAACGTGATATTGCCTACGAAATGCTCAACGACATTCCGGGCATTAGCTGTGTTAAACCGAAAGGCGCATTGTATTGTTTCCCAAAAGTCGACATTAAGCGTTTTAACATTCGCAACGACGAGCGCATGGTACTGGACCTGTTAGAGCAACAAAAAATACTGCTCGTTCACGGCACAGCCTTTAACTGGGCCTCACCGGATCACTTCCGCGTCGTCTTTTTGCCGCGCCCAGAAGATTTGACCGCCGCAATGACGCGTATGCGACACTTCTTTGAAACCTATCAACAGATATAACGGAATAGCAGATGCTTGACGTTCATATCGACGATTTTTTCAGTGATACGGCAGTCATTCTTTTGAGTGGCTTGCAGAATTTTCCTGCACCTCAAATTCTTTTTATCGAAGATATATGTGGGCCTGATGACACCGATGAATTCGGATTGCACTCCCCTCGCCATCTTGCAGCCTTAGGTGCGATTCAATGGTTGCGGGATGAGGACTATGTCCGCTTTGGGGTGATTGACCGACAAGAGTCAGTGGATGACTTTGTGTTAACCAGCAAGTCGTTTAGCCGATTAATTAAAGTACTAAGAGACTCTGGCGAACCTGTTTTTCGAGAATTAACCGCAGCCAGAACGGAAGGCGACTCCATCCGCCTACGTCAGTTAATGACCGACTGCATTATCAACGAGCTTTAATTTACTTCACTCGCACATCAAAACCAGCATTTTCCAGAGCCGCTTGAAGGTCGTGCGCGCGCGCAGGCACACCAACACGCAAGGTTGTGGTGTCACGGCGTAATGGGTATTCACGGCGCAATTGATCAAAGGTCGCTTTCAGGTCTTTACTATGGCGCACCGCTGAACGCATCACACCATCATCCACACGAATCTCGTACGCAGCACGAATCGCCGTTCTCAATGCTTGATAATGCGGAGCCTGCTCACCAAAATTAACCCGTTTAATGCCTGGTTCAGGTAAAAACTGTGCCAGTTTCCCTCGAATAGGCAATCCAAAAAATTCGCACGCGCCCTGATAAACCAGCTCGGTGCCACGCATCTTGCCATCCAGCGAATACCCCGCAATATGTGGCGTCCCCAAAGCACACCAGTCTAGGAGTTCGGTATTCAGCTCAGGTTCGTTTTCCCACACATCCAAAATAGCGCAAAAATCATCGTGAGTTTTAAGGTGCTCAAGTAAAGCCTCGTTATCAATCACGGCCCCACGAGACGCATTGATCAAACACACGTCTGGCTTCATACGTTGTAATTCAGCCTCTCCTATAAGGTGCCACGTAGGATGCTCACCAGTTTTTTCGATCGGAGTGTGCAATGTCACGACATCACAGCTAAGGACTTCATCGAGCGCTGATAGTATTCCAACGTCAGCTTCGCTTTTAAAAGGATCACACGCTTTCACGGTCAACCCCATTTGCTCCAGCCGCTGGCGCAGCTTTAAGCCAACGTTGCCAACTCCGACGATGCCAACGCTGAGGTCTTCAAAGCCAATACCCCGAGTATCAACCAACACACTTAACGCACTCATCACGTAATCAACAACGGCTTGGGCGTTACAACCCGGAGCGCTACAAAAGCCGATGCCATGTTTTTTTAGATAATCGAGGTCAATGTGATCTTTGCCGATTGTGGCAGTGCCCACAAATTTTACACGGCTGCCTTCAAGTAGTTCTGGCGTGACTTGAGTAACCGAGCGAACCAGCAGTAAATCGGCATCGCGAACGTCCTCGTTGGTCATTGTGCGTCCAGGAAGGCGTGTTATTTCGCCAAAGTCGCCAAAGAATTGGTCTATCAGAGGAATATTTTCATCGGCAACGATTTGCACTGGGTAACACTCTATTCAATATGGAAACAGCATTGTGGCAATAGCTCGCATCAAAAACAATGATCACAAGCTAAGGCACCTCTGAATAATGCATCTTTAAGCTACTCGAGTCATCGTTACCGAGACGCCCCACCCTCGACGTTACTTCAACCATGTCGCGTTCGGCGATACCTAAGCGTTCCGCGTTGACAGGATTGATCAATAACCGATCACGTCAGCCGCAGTCGAATGCTCTGATAAACCGGAGAAATATTAGACCTGACACTCATAAGTTTTATGAATGATGCACATCAGGGTGACTAATGAGCCTGACGCCATTATTCCTGTATACTCCATGCTAACTTAAAAAGGGTAGATCCCTGCATAGGCTGACCGCCTGTTCAGAAAACTACCTTCTTACTTCATCGTACTTAGTCAGAACGAAACACAATCCTTCGTTACTGACTAAAGTACCCATACGTTACCACTGAGGCTTTGAGAGGGTCGCTAATGAGTTTGTATTCAGAATATCTGGAAGAAA
>OJBO01000010.1_pt1 | contig 149252 bp, 147 predicted proteins | sample 1590461 | NCBI WGS metagenome assembly OJBO01 (sample SAMN05416836, study PRJEB24817) | seawater metagenome | isolation source: Sea water | place: Canada:Atlantic | collected 2013-07 | reverse complement strand
CGATGGCTTTTTCATAGTAGCCGTAATAGCGGGGATAGTATGAAGCCAACAGGCTTTTGTGAAAGTTTTTGGGCCGTGACTGGTGATGCTGGATAGGGACAAAGTGACGACTGTAATGCGTCATTTGATCCACCTCCATCAGCAGTTGCTCGATGCGTATGCTGGGCATATGCGCATCGATCACCTTTTGCAGTTGGTTGACTTTATCCGGTACGTCCAGTTTGTCGTCACGCTTGAGTTTCAGCCGGCCATTGTGTATCTCGGCGAAATTATCCAGTCCAAAACGCTTTTGCGCTGCTGACACCGCTTCGTGGAACTGGGATGAAATGGCGGAACGCACTTCGTGTGGCAAAGGCTGCTGTAGCTCGGTATAGACGGTGTGTTTGGTTTCATCCCAGTTGGGCTCGTTCAAGGTCAGATCCCAGAACGACACATGCTGTTTGCTCTGTGGTAAATACAAATCGCCGGAACGCAACGCATCTTTCATCGCGAGAGCAAGGCCCATTTTCCAAACATTGCGATTGATGTTGCCGGTTTGATCTTTAAGGCTGCGACGCAGCTCGCGGGGAATGAACGCAGTCGGTGTATTCTCCGGCAGTTTTTTCAGATCGCCGTCATCCAACTGCCGGACGAACTGGATGGCTTTTATCAGTGGCCCAGAACCTTTCGCCATTTCAAACGGTAACCGTATAAAGTCGGAAAAATACTTTCGTAAACTGGGGTAACGGGTCAGCAACAAATCGCAATAGCCGCGTTCTTCCAGGCGTTTAAAAATGTGCAGATCCTCAATGGAGGCCAGCAAGTGCTTCTCGTCAATACGCTGCCATAAGTCATTCTTGTACAACGGCTGTTCCTCCGGCCATTCCAGAAAAACATGCGTGGTATCGAGCACAGCATCGATGGCTTTCTTCTGGCGTTTACGGAATTCCTTGTGCTTTTTGTCGTGACTGTTTCTGGTTTGACGGCACAGTTCCGTCATGTACTGATCGTGCATTTTGACCAGGTTATCCAGCAGAATCTTGCGGGATTCTAACAGGAAGCACACCATCAGGGCATAGCGCTTGTGGTCTTTGAAGCGTTTCATGTCCTTGGCGCTGTAGCGCTTGGTCAGTCGATACAGATAGTGAAGAAAAGCGGTATCAATGACCTTTTCCTCGAATTCATTAACGCCGGTGGCCACCAGATTGTCATAGCGCTCCAAATAGCGTTTCAGTGATGAGATTTTGGCGGCCGGTGGATACTCTTTGAGTTGGTTGAAGTAGGTTCGCTGATTACCGTCTGTGGTTTGCAACAGATCGTCGATGGCACCGCGCAGTACAGGGGACATCTGATCAAACACCTGCTCGAAAAGCTGAGTGTGGACCTGGTTACAAATACGGATGATCTGCCGTTCGATGGTCGAGGGTCCGGGCAACATAATACGGTTCAACAACAGGTAACGTTCTGCCCGGTGAAAAAGTTCATCCGGCAGCAGCCCCTGACGGGCGTGTTCCTCTATCCAGCGATCCAGGTCGGCTTCCACTTTGTCATCAAACCGTTGAAAGCCCAGATACTTGAGGATGTTATTCCGATGCTCCAATAGTGTCGCTTCCCGCTCGGGCACGTCCACGGTTAGCGTGGGCGGGTGGTCAAGTTGACTGCTCAGGTAGCTGATTACCCGGGGGGATAGATCATGGAGCTGGTTAAGAAACCGGCCATAGAGACGCATGGCGCACAGTTGGATGGCAAATCCCAGACGGTATTGCTTACGGTACTTGTTGACCACCTGGCAATCGCGTCGGCTCAGCGTCCAATCGCGAACCATTTCTTCGTCGGAAAATCGTTGTGGCAGCATTAACGGTTGGTATCGCTGCTGGTTGGTTAAGAACTGCTCTTTGGCTGTCATGGGCTCTCACTTGGGCTCAGTCACGCCAACTACTCCTATAGCGTTGTTTTTATTGATGTTTTTATATTCGTAAGTCGCCATTGTCGTATCTAACAATCAGACGGAATTGTAATAACGAATAGACGATAATAAAATAACGAATAGACGAATTTAAACCATCAATTAGCCGAGCGCTTATTTTATGTACCCACGTTACTCTGAATACAATGTCAAAGAAGCGCTGAGCGACACCCCGGTGGTCTTTGTGATGGGGCCTCGCCAAGTCGGTAAAACCACTCTGGTGAAGGCGTTGATTGGTGAGATGGGCGCTGAAAACTGGGAATACATTACCCTGGACGATCAGGCCCAATTCGAAATTGCACAAGCTGACCCCGTCGGGTTCATCCGTAATCTGCCACCGAAACGAATTGCGCTCGATGAGGTTCAGCGCCTGCCTGAACTGTTCGTCTCCATTAAGCAGGCTGTGGATGAACAACGCACGGCAGGTCGCTTTCTCCTGACGGGTTCCGCCAATGCCTTGTTATTGCCCCGGCTATCGGATTCCCTGGCCGGCCGGATGGAGTCGGTTCGCCTGACAACGCTTTCCGAGTGTGAGATCCATGGACGCCCCCCCAGCTTTTTAAGCAAACTACTGAACCAGGAAGCGCCTTCGGCTCAGGACATTCGTGTGCGGGATCATCTACTGCAACGGTTGATTACGGGGTGTTTCCCCGAGCCTCTGCAGCGTGCCAATGAGCGGCGAAGCACCGCTTGGTATCAACAGTACGTCAGTACATTGATCCAGCGGGATATCCGCGATCTGACCCATATCGATCACCCCGATCTGATGGCCAAGTTACTCAAACTCACCGCCTTTTATGCGGGGAAACTGGTTAACCTGACCGAACTGGGCGCTAAACTTGGGCTGGATCGACTGACCATCAAAAAATACATGGCGTTGTTGGAGCAGTTGTTTTTGGTGGAACAGCTGCCGGCCTGGCATTCCAACGAATATAAGCGCCTGGTGAAAGCACCCAAACTGCACTCGGTCGATACCGGCATGATGTGCGCCGTGCGGGGCCTCAATCGGGAGCGCCTGCTGAAACAGCCAGGTGATTTTGGGTTGGTGCTGGAATCCTTCGTCTACAACGAATTGCGCAAACAGGCGGTGTGGATCGAGGAGCCCTTGAACTTCTACCACTACCGTGACAAGGACAAGGTGGAGGTCGATGTGATCATTGAAAACGCCATGGGCGATTGTTTTGCCATTGAAGTCAAAGCGGCGGCAACCTTGAGCACGAAAGATTTTACCGGCTTGAAACGCTTTCAAAGTGTGGCCGGCAAGCGCTTTAAAATCGGTGTCCTGCTCTACGATGGCGATCATACGACGGCTTTTGGTGACAATCTCTTTGCTGTCCCGCTGGGAGCGCTCTGGTCATGAACGAAAACCACACCATTGGCCAGCTGGCCAAGACAGCAGGTGTCAACGTCGAAACCATCCGCTACTACGAACGCCGTGGTTTGATCCGTCAACCACCCAAACCCGCTACCCAAACGCAACCTTGGCTCGGATTTTATTCATCAAACGCGCCCAGGAACTGGGTTTTACGCTGGAGGAGATCAACAACCTGCTGTCATTGGGCGAGTCGCATTGCTCGGAAATCCAGGAGCTGGCCGAAGCAAAGCTGGCCAGCGTGCGTGAAAAAATTAACGATCTACACCGCCTGGAACAGGTGTTGGAAGAGCTCGTCACAAAGTGTCGGACCAATCCTGATAATGCGGCTTGTCCTATTGTTGAATCCCTCCAACCTGATCCTCGTCAATAAAAGGCATTGGGCTTGACTCCGTACTTTGGTACGGCATTTACACTGATTTCATCAGATCAATAAAGTGGAGTCGGCGATGCCGGGAAAAGAGAGATTCACCAACACAAGGCTGCCTATCATCGGTGGCATTACCGCTGCCATCGGCGCGAGCCTGTGTTGTATTGGGCCTTTCCTGCTCTTGTCACTAGGTATCAGCGGGGCCTGGATTGGTAATTTGACCCTGCTGGAGCCCTACCGTCCCGTATTCGTCATGCTGGTTATGCTGTTGTTCGGTTGGGCGGGCTGGCAGATACATCGACCGATCGAGGCCTGTGAACCGGGAATCGCCTGCGCTGTGCCGCATACTCGGAAACGGCGGCAAATAGTTTTCTGGATCGCGGTAATCGTCGCGCTGGTTCTTGTTACCAGTACCCACTGGATTCCTCTGTTCGCATGAACACCCTGGAGCTAACCATGCAGAAAATCATTCTCGGTCTCGTATTCACCATCGCCAGCTTCTCGGCCTGGGCCAAGCCACAAACCATCACGCTGGATCTGCCAACCATGAACTGTGCCATGTGCCCGATCACGGCTAAAAAGGCGCTGACCAGGGTCCAAGGCGTGATAGAAGCCGAGGTCAGTTATGAGCATAAGCAAGCCGTAGTGACCTTTGAGGATTCTCTGACCAACGCTGACAGATTGGTCGAAGCGACCACCAATGCCGGTTATCCGTCAACTATTGTAAAAAAGGAAACACCATGATGTCAGAGGTGATTTTGCAGTCCGAGCTGACTTGTCCCGAATGCGGCCATAAAAAAACAGAATCCATGCCCACCGACGCGTGTCAGTGGTTCTACGAGTGTGAGCAGTGCCATGTTTTATTGAAGCCGAAGCTCGGTGACTGCTGTGTCTACTGTTCCTATGGCTCGGTACCATGCCCGCCGATACAGTTGTCACAGGGCAATAAAGACACAGGAACCTGTTGCGGCGGTTAAGTGGACCTCGCAAATCTGCATGTCACTCACCCGGTTAAGTCGATGATTTTCCAGTATCAATCCACCTTCAATGATCTCTGTAAGATAAAGGAGCGAGCCTTGGTAAGGCCTCTCTATCAAAACGGTTTCCAACCGACTGTAATTTTTACTTCTCTTGACTCTATAGCGGCTATAGGGTTTACAATTGCGATCAACAATCATTAGCGATTCATGAATAAGAGAACACCGAGATGTTTGATTGCAGATTGCAACGCCTGAAACGAGCCACCCTTCATGCCATCATATTTCTGATGCTGCCACTTTCTCTATCTGCCGGGGCGAATGAAGCTGAGATCCCAGACAACGTTACTCAACTCCGGCAACTGGCACAGCTCGCTGAATACATAGGCGTTGATTATGCCGAAGCGGTGAAAAACGGTCAGGTAATTAATGACAATGAATTTCAGGAAATGGTGGAGTTCTCACAACTGATTGTTAGCAAGAGCTCACTGGCCGCCACTGCTGATGCAGAGTCACTCGCAGTGCAAGCAAAGGCCTTGCAGAGGGCCATTCATGATAAGAGAGGTGTTGATGAGATCCGTCAAATGAGTGCCAGCCTACGCGGCACATTGTTGGGATTGATGCCACATTTATCCCTGCCGGAACGGATATTACCTCAAGAAAAAATCCGGCCGGTATTTGAGACTAACTGCGGATCTTGCCATGGAGTATCTGGTCAAGGTGACGGAGTGCTGGCAGCACAACTCGATCCCGCACCAACGGACTTTACCGATAAAGAGCGGGCATTAAATCGATCAATTTTGGGTTTATACGACGCCATTACCAATGGCATTGACGACACCGCCATGCCATCTTTTCAACAACTAACGGAGCAAGAGCGTTGGTCAATGGCATTCTATGTCGGTGGACTCGCTTTTCAATCCAGCGAACCTACTCACAATGATTTGAATATTACCAAACTACAGCTGATTAATCACAACCCACAGCAACTGGCAGCAGCACGCCCTGATATAACCCTACAAGCTTTGGAGAGATTACGCGCTAACCCCTCGGCATTATTCAAGGCATCCCAAGATCCCTTGGCAATCACATGGAATCGACTTCAAGCCGCCCAAAAAGCGCATCAGAAGGGAGATTTTTCAACCGCAAGTGAACTCGCCGTCAGTGCTTATCTGGACGGTTTTGAACTGATTGAAAACAGCCTCGGTGCGCATAACAAAGCACTGCGCCAATCCATCGAGTCCAACATGATGGCACTACGACAATTGACCAGCCGCCCCGACGTAAACGGAGAATTGGGTGCGCTAATGGCGGAGACGCGGCATTTGTTGGATGACGCACAACGTTTGTTATCAGAGTCCACCTTGTCCGAAGGAACCTTATTCACTGCTAGTCTGGTCATATTGTTGCGCGAAGGCCTGGAGGCATTGCTGGTTATCATTGCCTTAACGACGGTTTTGATAAGAACCGGGCGTCGGGATGCGCTTAAATATGTCCACATAGGCTGGATTGCGGCATTACTTGCCGGTGGTGCCACTTGGATCGCCGCTCAATCGTTGATCACGATCAGTGGTGCCAATCGTGAAATCATGGAGGGAATTGCCGCTTTATTGGCCGCGTTGGTACTGCTCTATGTTGGGATCTGGATGCATAGCAAAACCCAGGCTGCACAATGGCAAGCCTACATTCAGCAACATGTCGATACCCAACTTAAGTCTGGCACCTTGTGGGGACTGGTGGCGTTGGCATTTGTGGCGGTTTACCGGGAGGTGTTTGAAACCGTATTATTTTATCAATCGCTGTTAACGCAGGCGGTATCAACCCAATATTCTTCTGTTGGTGGTGGCTTTGCGCTCGGTTTGTTGCTGTTAGCCATATTGGCGTGGGTGTTGATTCGCTTTTCCGTCAAGCTGCCGATCGCCAAATTCTTTTCAGCCACCACCTACTTGCTGCTAGCGCTGGCATTTGTCCTGATGGGCAAAGCTGTGTCGGCATTACAGGAGGCGGCCATCATCGGTATGACGCCATTACCTGTGAGTTTTGAGATTGACTGGATTGGCGTCAAATCCACCTGGCAAGGCGTGCTTGCGCAACTTTCGGTACTTCTGGTTTACCTGGTATTTTTAATACTATCCAAATCAAAACGCGCAACATCACCGCCGATAACACAGGCGTCCGATTTCAAGCGCGTAAGTGTTACCGCTTCTGATGCTGATTAGTGGTTAACGTTTGCAAGATGCCGCACTGTTCGATCGTCCTTTCACTGGAGCAGCTGCGGCGAAGTACTTTCAAATGCTCGCGCAGCTGAACCAGCTCCTGAATGCGCGTTTCCACTTGTTGAATGTGCGTATCCATCATGCGATTGACTTGATCACATTGCGCACCCGGTGAGCGTTTTAATGTGAGTAGCTGGCGGATCTCGGACAAACTGAGATCCAGGTTACGGCAGAGCTTGATAAATAGCAGCTGTTCGACAGCAGCTTCATCGTAAAGTCGAAAATTGCCGTCACTACGCTGTGTCGTGCACAGCAACTGTTCTTTTTCATAGTAACGGATAGTTTGCACCGAGCAATCCGTCTTTTTTGCCAGCTCGCCAATCTTCATTTATTCAATCTCTGTGCTTGACTCTATAGTAACTATAGAGTTTAAACTGCCCACCTTGGATAGAACAAGGTTTTTTTATGACGACCACATGCGGTGGCAATTGCCAAAATAACGCGACGGAGAACACTCCCCAAATTGCCGAAGTACACGACGCTTCTCATGGCGGCTTTGTTAGTGAGTATCATGTCCCCAAGATGGACTGTCCTTCAGAGGAAGGCATGATCCGTATGGCGTTGGACAGTGTGCATCCTAAAGTCACATTGGAATTCGATACCCCCAAGCGCAAGGTGAGTGTCTACCATGGTGATAACGCTGACCTTATTAAAAAAAGAATGCAATCAGTCGGTCTGGGCGCGAGACTTGTCAGTACAATGCCCGTCGCCAGCGAGTCCATCGCCCGTGCGCAGGCGTCTGCAAAACAGGAGGCAGAAAGAGAAGCTGGCATTCTCAAGTGGCTACTGGCAATCAATGGCATCATGTTTGTCATTGAAATTACTGTCGGCTGGTGGGCGCAATCCACTGGTTTGATTGCGGACTCCCTGGATATGTTCGCTGATGCCGCCGTCTACGGCGTGGCGCTGTATGCCGTAGGGCACAGTGTGCGGATGAAGTTGCGTGCAGCCCATTTTTCCGGTTGGCTTCAGATCATTCTCGCCTTGGGCGCTTTGGGCGAGGTGGTAAGGCGATTAGTATTGGGTAGTGAACCGGTTTCCACTTTGATGATGAGCTTCGGGCTTGTTGCCTTGGCGGCCAATGTGACCTGTCTGCTGTTGATTGCCAAAAGCCGGGATAGCGGCGCCCATATGAAAGCCAGCTGGATTTTCTCCGCCAATGACGTGATTGCCAATCTAGGGGTGATCCTTGCCGGTGGATTGGTGGCCTGGACGGGCTCACGTTATCCAGACTTGGTGATTGGCCTTATCATCGGTTTGATTGTGTTGAATGGTGCGCGCCGTATCTTGCAGCTCAAGTCCTGAGCCGAGCACAATATGAACAACAAGCAATGGTCTTTTTTTGATAACTCGCCAATAAAAATCCTCGACCTGGCTCGCTTTGATAAGCGGATAACAGGTAAACGAAAGGCGCTGGGACAATCGGGGATTGAATCCGTAATCAAGGTGGACTGCTTCGCAGTTTATTCCATTTCATTGGGGTTATGTTCGGTTTATGAGTCGAAAAGCACTGTCTTATCTGCTGTTACTCTTGATTGCACTGCAATCAGTGACAGCTATGGCTGACGTGCATCCCATTAATTATTCGGATACAGCCCCTTATTCCTCTGATTTCATCGATGGCTCATCATCGGGAGTACTGGATAGCTCGACCGCTACTGATCCCACTGATCAGAATATGTCCACTGACTGCCTGTTTCATTGCCATTACCATGGCTGCCATTGCCATGTCTATTTATCCGGTAACCTGACTCACCCAAACTTTTTGCATAAACATTCGTTGCATAACGACTCTCAAGCCCTCATTCCCGAGGCCCCATCCTCGTCGCTGTACCGCCCTCCAATCGCCTGATTTTACCGATTATGTTTTTTCTGTGTTGCCGTTATCGTTGCAACGCGCGGTTTGAATTATCTTAAATAAGTAGGATCTACCATATGCTATCAATACGTACTGCGCCGGGTTCTGGCGCTTTGGGGCGGAGGAATATCAAAAGCCGATGTATTCTGTTCAGTTTATTATTTTTCATTTCTTCGTCGGGGCTTAGCGCCGAGCCTGGGGACTCAACGATCACGCTGACCAATGCGGTGCAGCGCTCCCTGTCACAAAACCCGTCTTTGAAAGTTTTTCCCTACCGCTACGCAGCCCTTCAAGGGCAGGCCGAAACAGCCGGGTTAAGACCGGCGTATGAGCTGGGATTTGACGCTGAAAATGTCGGGGGCACTGGGGACTTCAGCGGCGCAGGTGGTGCTGAACTCACCATTGCGCTGTCTTCGGTCATCGAAATGGGGGATAAGCGCGCGGCACGGCAAGGTGTAATCTCCCACAGTCGGTCGGTGCTCAATGCCAGCCGACAGGTGGAATCCTTGGCCTTATTGGGCGAAGTCACCCGCCGTTACGTCGATGTGCTAGCGGCACAGGAGCAGGTCACCCTGGCTGGCGAGGCCGCCCAGTTGGCGAGCGAGAGCTTACGCATTGTGAAAAAGCGGGCTACGGCGGGAGCGACACCCGAGGCGGAAGTCAAACGGGCACAGGCCGCTGCCGAGCAAGCGAAGCTCGCTTTGCTTTCGGAGCAGCAACGGCTTGCTTATTTGAAAGTGTCGTTGTCTGCCCTGTGGGGGGTAACCTCACCGGACTTTGACAAAGTGGAAGGTGATCTATTCCAGTTTGGCGAGGACGTGGCATTCGACCTGTTGTACGCCAAAGTTGAAAAAAATCCTGCGATAGAAGTATTCGCAGCAGAGTCACGCCTCAAAGAAGCAGAAATACGCCTTGCTCAAACCCAATCCAGTGCCGATATCAGTTGGTCGGTGGGGGTTCGTCGCTTGCAGGAAACCGATGACACCGCGTTGGTAGCGGGTTTCAGCATGCCGTTGTTTTCCGGCAAGCGAAATGTCGGCGCCGTTTCGACCGCGTTGGCCGAAAAAAATCAGGTGTTGGCAGAGCGCGATGTAATGCTGCTGGATCTACACACGCAACTGTTCCGGGCTTTTCACAACCGCAAACAAGCCATTGTCGCGGTAGAGGCACTGCGCACCGCCATCATTCCCGCCCTTGAGCAGGCCCTGGTAGAAACTCAGGCGGCCTATCAACGCGGTCGCTACGGGTATCTCGACTATGTCAGCGCGCGGCAGGAATTATTGAGCGCCAGGCGCACCCAGATCGAAGCGGCCGCAGCCGCCTTAACCTATGGTGCAGAAATTGAGCAGCTAACAGCAGAGCCCTTGGCCTTGACACAGTATGGCGAAGACAACACATTTTCAGGAACCCCACAATGAAATCAAATACCCAGTTAAAAAAATCATTTATCCGTCTAATTACGTGTTGCTTTGCGATCACCCTGTTGTCTGGACAAACTTTCGCCGAGACGGGTCACGGAGAAGAGGAAGAGCACGGTGAAGAAGGCCACGTCGAGCTGACCCAGGAGCAGATAAAACATGCCGGCATTACGCTGGCAACCGTTACCTCGGGCACCATCCGCGATGTTTTGCCAGTATATGGCGTCGTCGCCACCAACGCAGAGCGTGTACAGTCGGTAACGGCACGCTTCGACGGCGTTATTCGGGAAGTTAAAAAAAGTGTTGGTGATCCGGTTCGCAAAGGCGAACCCCTGGTGACTGTGGAAGCGAATGAAAGTCTGAAAACCTATTCGATAGTATCCGCACTCAATGGTGCCGTTACCCAGCGGAATGCAAACGCTGGCGAGCACACTACGGATATCCCGTTGTTGGTAGTACAGGATTTCTCAACGGTTTGGGTGGAGCTGTCGGTTTTTCCCAAGGATGTTGCTCAGGTTGAATTAGGCCAGCGGGTTCGCATTCTCAGTCTCGATTCGACCCATATCGCAGAGGGAAAAATCATCTATATTGCGCCGCTTGGCCAAACTGGTAATCAGGCCATTATGGCGCGCGCTTTGATCGACAACCCGAATGGCATTTGGAAACCCGGTCTCTTTGTCAACGCGCAAATCACCCGCGCCGAAATAGCCGCTCCAATGGTGATCCGCAACGAAGCCTTGCAAATCGTCGAGGATAACCCTGTCGTTTTTGTTCGGGGTGAGGAAGGTTTTGAAGCACGTACAGTGACTTTGGGGCGAACCGACGGTGAGCTAACCGAAGTGGTGGCAGGTCTGTCCGCAGATGAAGTGTATGTCAGCAAAAACAGTTTTATTTTGAAAGCGGAATTGGGTAAAGGGGAGGTTGGCGATGATGATTAATAGCTCCCTGAAAGACATTCTGGATTCCATCGGCCGGAGCAGCATTCTATCGCCGCTCAACGAAGGAGTGTGTGATGATCGATAAACTCATTCAATTTTCCATCGCACGCCGCTGGCTGGTGATGTTTCTGGTGCTGGTAACGGGCGCCCTGGGTGTCTGGAACTATCAGCAGCTACCCATTGACGCGGTACCCGATATCACCAATGTCCAGGTGCAAATCAATACAGAAGCCCCAGGCTACTCACCGCTGGAAGTGGAGCAACGCATTACCTACCTGGTAGAACTGGCGATCACGGGGTTGCCCTATGTTGAGAGTACCCGTTCGATATCACGCTATGCCCTGTCTCAGGTGACCGTGGTGTTTGAAAAAGGCACGGACATTTACTTTGCCCGCAATCTTATCAACGAGCGCTTGCAGCAGGCGAAAAGCGAGATGCCTTCGGGAATCGATCCGGCGATGGGACCCGTTGCCACAGGCCTCGGTGAAATCTTTCACTATGCGGTGCATGCGAAACCGGGCGCCTTGATGGAAAATGGTGAGCCGTATGATGCGACGGCCTTACGCACCTTGCAGGATTGGGTGATACGTCCGCAATTGCGCCTGGTTCCAGGTGTTACCGAAGTCAATACCATTGGCGGCTTTGAAAAGCAGTTCCACGTCACCCCGGAACCGTCAAAACTGCTGGCCTACCAGCTCAGCTTCGATGATCTGGTGGCGGCATTGGAGAAAAACAACGCCAACATCGGTGCGGGCTATATTGAAAAAAATGGCGAACAATATCTGATTCGTGCCCCCGGACAGGTAGCTGACATCCCGGCGATCGAAAAAATCATCGTCGCCCGTCGTGACGGCCTACCCATAACCGTGGCTGATGTCGCCGAGGTTGGATTCGGCAAAGAGTTGCGCACCGGTGCTGCCACGCTCGATGGCGAGGAGACAGTATTGGGTACCGCCGTCATGTTGCTAGGAGGCAATAGTCGCACGGTTTCCCAGGCGGTGTCGGCCAAACTTGTGGAAGTCAACAAAACGCTGCCCGAAGGCGTGATCGCGAAACCGGTTTACGACCGCACGGTATTGGTTGATAAAACCATTGCCACGGTACAAGCCAACCTGGCCGAAGGCGCGATATTGGTTGTTGTCGTGCTCCTGGTCATGCTGGGCAATGTCCGGGCGGCCTTACTCACCGCAATGGTGATCCCTTTATCCATGTTGATGTTGATGACAGGCATGGTGCAGACCAAGGTCAGCGCCAATCTGATGAGTTTGGGTGCGCTCGATTTTGGCTTGATTGTGGATGGCGCGGTGATCATTGTCGAAAACTGCATTTTGCGCCTGGCCGGACGCCAGCACCACCTTGGGCGCACCTTAAAGCTGGACGAACGTTTTCAAACGGTGTTTGCGGCCACCCGCGAGGTATTTACACCGAGTTTGATCAGCGTATTGGTAGTGATTCTGGTGAACTTACCCATCCTGGCGCTAACCGGCGTGGAAGGAAAAATGTTTACGCCCATGGCCATGGCGGTAATCATGGCCTTGCTGTCTGCGCTGGTGCTGTCACTCACCTTTGTGCCTGCCGCCGTGGCGCTGTTTATGACGGGGCATATTGAGGAGAAGGACAATTTCATTGTTCGCCACTCCAAACGGTTTTACGCCCCGGTTTTGGCGTGGGCACTCAAATTTCGCGTACTCGTATTGTCTGCGGCCCTGATCTTTGTGGTTTTGGTCGGCGCACTGGCCACGCGGATGGGTACGGAATTTATCCCGAATCTGGATGAGGGCGATATTGCCATCCAGGCGCTGCGAATACCGGGTACCAGTCTCACACAATCTTTGGATATGCAGTTTCAATTGGAAAAAGCGGTGCTGGAAATCCCTGAAGTCAAAACCTACTTCTCGCGCGTCGGCACGGCTGAAGTCGCCAGTGACCCCATGGGGCCGAACATTTCCGATGGTTATGTCATGCTCAAGGATCACAGTGAATGGCCTGACCCTGACAAAACCAAAGCGCAGTTGCTGGAGGAAATCGGTGAGAAGTTATCATTATTGCCGGGTAATGCCTTCGAGATCAGTCAGCCGATCCAGCTGCGTTTTAACGAGTTAATATCGGGTGTGCGATCCGATCTCGGGATCAAGGTGTTTGGCGACGATTTGACGCAACTGCTGAAATCGGGCGGCGAAATCGCGGCGGTATTGAACGGTATCGAGGGCGCCGAAGGGGTTAAGGTCGAGCAGGTGTCTGGGTTACCTATTCTGTCCATTAATGCGGATCGTTCAGCCCTGTATCGTTATGGTTTGAATGTCGCCGATGTACAGGACGTGGTCGCCGCCGCCACGGGTGGTGAGGAAGCCGGCCTGATCTTTGAGGGCGATCAGCGTTTCTCGATAGTGGTACGGGTAGCCGAGCGCGTCAGGGGTGACTTGCGCGCGTTGGAGCGTTTGCCGATACCGCTGCCAGACGGCGGCTACGTGCCGCTGCGGGAAGTGGCTAGTCTCACCCTGGCGCCTGGACCTAATCAGATCTCTCGTGAAAACGGCAAGCGGCGACTGGTTGTCAGCGCGAACGTTCGCGGTCGTGATTTGGGTGGTTTTGTGGCTGAAGTTCAGGGCAAAGTTGCGCAGCAGGTGAAATTGCCGCCCGGCTATTGGCTGGAGTATGGAGGCACCTTTGAGCAACTGCAATCGGCCACGCAGCGGTTAAGCCTGCTTGTCCCCGTTACCCTAGTGATGATTTTTGCACTGTTGATGATGACCTTTGGCTCAGCAAAAGATGCGGCATTGGTCTTTAGTGGCGTACCGCTGGCGCTGACCGGTGGCGTTATCGCCTTGTGGTTACGGGACATCCCCCTCTCGATTACCGCCGGTGTTGGGTTTATTACTTTATGCGGGGTTTCTGTACTGACGGGGGTCATGATGGTGTCGGCCTTTCGGGATGAGCTCAATCGCGGTGAATCCGTCGAGCAGGCGATTCAGGGCGGCGCCATGTTGAGATTGCGGCCGATTTTGATGGTCGCTCTGGTGGCTGCATTAGGCTTCTTGCCAATGGCACTCAACACCAGCACTGGAGCAGAAGTCCAAAGACCACTGGCCACGGTAGTCATCGGCGGCATTATCTCATCCACGTTACTCACTCTATTGGTACTTCCCGGCCTTTATCGACTGGCTTGGCGAAAGCCAAAAGAGATTGATGACAACGGCGATCCGATCGCTCAGTGACACCCTCAGGATCGCGGCACCCAACCGATTGTCGCGATCCATCCAACAGCAATGACGACACTTTTTTGGAGTATTCACATGAAACAAATTACCGCTTTTATACATCACGTTCGGTCCGCTGATGTCATCGACGCACTGCGTGACGCGGGTTACAAAAACCTATCGCTACTCGACATCAAGGGTACTTTGAAGCCCCTCGGGGAGCGGGAATTGGCCTATTCTGCCGAAGCTGGCGTGGTTATCTCAGAAGTACAATTATCTCTGGTCTGTGATGACAATCAGGTGGATGAGGTGACGGCTATCATACGCAAAACCGGGAAAATCGGACCCAGCATATCCGGTTGGGTATACGTCACCCCTGTCGAGCAAGCGCTACCGATTGGAGGAAAAGAAAATTAACTTCATGGCGAACTCTAACCCGACAAACACCTTTTGTGGTTGGCTGTGTCTTTCCGGTTTGATATTACTGATGGACCAGGCGAGTAAGTATGCCGTTGAGCGTACGATAGAGTACAGTGAGCGCGTGGAGATTAACTCAATTCTTAATATCGTACACATGATGAATCCTGGGGCTGCATTCAGCTTGCTAGCTGATGCTGGTGGCTGGCAACGCTATTTCTTTATTGCATTAGCCTCTGGCGTATCGGTTTGGTTGGTTTGGACAATGCGGCGGCGTCCAACCCGGCTTGAAGCGGCGAGCTATTCGATGCTGCTTGGTGGTGCATTGGGCAACCTGGTTGATCGTGTATGGCGTGGATCGGTAGTGGACTTTCTTGATTTTCACTGGAGCTATTCTCATTGGCCAGCATTCAATCTGGCTGATACAGCGATATTCATAGGGGTATGTATTTTTATTGTGAGTACCATAGGTAGTAGGAATCATCAAGTTCATGATGAAGGCGATAACAGCGACCATGAAAACAACAAAGGAATGAGGTAAGTGGAGAACACGCTCCCGCTGTGGCATGTGGAGCGTGTTCTCGGATTTATCAATTACTAAATAACCTCATGTCTTGTCCCGTCGAAAAGGCTGCATCAACTGTTGCCAATAGTCAGCTGGATAATTCGGCGTTGAAGCGATACCAAGATCTTTAGTACCGATCGTTCGTTCAGAGTCAAAATAAGCCGTTCCCAACAAGCGATCCGTCAAGGTGGTAAAAAGCCCGAAGTTCACATCGCCTTCTTCTGCCGTATTTAAGTGGTGGAAACGATGCACCGCGTTGATTGCGAGAACCCTCCTCAGCGGTCCAGTAAAATACGCCACGTTCGAGTGCTGCAATAGTAACTGAAGCACTACTGCAACCACCAACAACATCAGGACATTTTGTGGCACTCCTACAAAGAGCAATGGTGTCGTTCCTGCGACGGTTTCTATCAATTGATGCAATGGATGTTTCATAAGACCATTAAAACCGTATAGCCGTTTTACGCTGTGATGAACGGCATGAAGGCGCCACAGTGAAGAGAGGCGATGACTGGCAAAATGCGCCAGGGTGATGCCAACATCAGAAATGAGGATCGCCAAAAGTAACTGGAAAGCCAGCGGCCACCCGGAAGGCCATATCGGTGCCAAGACCAGCAAGCCACCAAATAACGGGAGTACAGCAACGCCAATAACATTAAGTGACTCGTTCATAAAGGCGTGAAGCAGATCGCGTCGCTGATCTTGTTGCGGTTCATTAAACGCACGATCATAGGGTGTCAGTTTTTCGGTGGCGAAGGAAATTCCTATAAATACCAAGATCAAAAATACCAGCCAACCTTGGTTGTAACCCTCGGCAACAAGATAGATAGCGACGCCATTTCCGACGAGCAAAAACAACGGCAAATACAGGAGCCTAACCAACCACGTTATGCTACGAATCATTTTAACACTCCTCGCTGATTGAGAGTGTTCAGCATCTCATGTTTACACGTAGCCACATTGAACGAAAGTGCTGTTTATTCTGACAAAAGCCGTTGAATAACTGCCGGGGAAACGCCAAAAGCCTCGGTAACAGACCGGCAGAAATGGGCCTGATCGGAAAATCCCGATGCAATTGCCGCATCGGTGAGTGACATTTGGCGTGATAACTCAAACCCCGTTAATAGTTTTAACCACTTTTTATAGCTGCGTAAAGGTAAGCCGGTGCTTTCGGAAAACCAGTGGGAAAAACGACTTGGGGAAAGACGAACTTTCTTTGCCAACTCTGCTCTAGAGATTGATCGCCCATCCATGGCTTCGGCATGTAATGCTTTTAAAATGTGGCTCAATCTGCTCTTTGGATCAGATGTTTGATCGTGCCGGTAGTGACGCTCGAAAGCCTCCAGTTCGAATGAAAGGTTTTCCGTGGCAGTAAAGCGAGATAAACACGCTGTATTGAATTCCTCACGGAGTGTCCCAATGGGTTGCATCAACGGATTTTTTATGTGAGGCAGCAAGGCTTTGCAAATATCATGGGTTGGATCGATATAAATACACAGTACCTCGGCCATTATCAATTGATGAGTAACTCCAGCCGGTATCCATAACCCCTTTTCTTTGTGCCGTGTTTCGCTGGAAATGACTTCAACGTTTGCATCTAAACCGATCGCGATTTGATGCGCCCAATGTTTATGGGGCTTATTGTCTCCTGACTCGCCGAGGAACGCACCGATACCTGGTGTTATCGCTACTGAGCCGCGCCATGGGTTCACTAAAGTATTTGTTGTGATCATTACCCTATCTCTACAAAGGCAGCTTTTCATTGTAGTTGACTGTCTATAAGCGCTTGCAACTTTTCTAGGAGGATAAATGAGGCATTATTGGTGAATTGCTGTCCTTCTTCGATGTACTCCCATACGGTAGCGTCGCTCTTCCAGCCGCCTTGTTTCTTAATAAACTCAAAGTCGATTTTTTCCCTCGCTGCCGATGTAGAGAGGCCACGCCGAAAGCTATGGCTGCTCAAGTCCGGCACGAAATCGAACTGACAGGCGTTGCCCAGAGTCTTGAGTAATTGATTAATGCCACCGGGATTCAGTGCTTTGGGTTGAACCTTATCCCAACGGTTAACGGGACGAAAAACCGGACCTTCATTGATATCAGCCAATTCTATCCAGTTCTTCATGGCCATAGCAGGACAGCAGCCTGGTGCACCGAAAGGTAATGCTCGCACTAAGCCCATGGCTTGTTGATCGGTCTTGGAACGAGACAGCCGGATGAGAAGTCCTTCTGGTTCCCACACCAGATCACCGATTTGAATGGCCACCAATTCGCTACGACGAAAGGCGCCAAAAAAGCCGGTCAACACCAGCGCGATATCCCGCTGTTTCTTTTTGGTGTCAGGCAGTTGCCGCAAGTGATTCACCATCTGGGCAATGTGCTCCAAACGTAATGCCTTGGCTTTGCGTTTGGGCACCGGCAGCAAAAGCACCATCGCGCCATTGCTCAAGCGTTGGCGGTCAGACAATGGGGAGGCGGCCGATGTCAGTGGACTGCCGAACGACCTCATCGAGGTGGTAAAGTCCCTGCATGAGCGGGTACAGCAGATGGCCGACCACCGTATCGAACAAGCTCGCCAGGAATTCGAGACTTTAAAGGAAGAACTCCGCACAGAGTTGACCTATGCCAACAACACCATCGCGCAACTTACTGCCCGACAACGGGACCTTGAGAACCAGATAGCACGAATTACCGAGGAAAAAAGCCTGCAAGACAAGTCCCTGGAAGACGCACGTGTCAGCCTAGCAAAAGCCGAGTCTCAGCGGGACGAAGCTCTTACGCGAGCCAACGACTTGAAGGAGAGTGTCAGTGAACTCAGGCAAGAAAACCGGGATATTCGCGATCATTTCGAACATTACCAGCAGCGCACTGCCGAAGACCGCCAGCAGGAGCGCGAACAGTTCCGTATAGTTAACCAGGGGTTAAATGATCAGATTCAGGATCTGCAACACCGGCTCGCACAGACTGAGTCGAGAGCGTCCGAGTTATTCGACATCAACGCGCAGTTACAACGAAATGCCGATGAATTAAAACGGGCCAATGCGGCGCTAAATAGCGACTTGAACGCAAAGATGGAAGATATCCAGAACCTGGAACACGAGTATGAAGAAGCCGTGACAAGGTGCCGGGAATACCAGCATAAAAATGAGCAATTGTCGGAAAACATGGCCGCGCTCACCACTCAGAAAGCAGATGTCGATAAGCAAGTGGCCGTGTTATCCCACGCACTGGAGACCACCAAAGCCGAACTGAAAACCGCCCAGGATAAAGTGGCATTTCTGACCGATGAGAATAAGGTGATTCTTCAGGAAAAAGCAGTGATCCAAGGGCAGTTTAAACAGCTTCAAAGTTCGCTATAACGATTTAATGGATGTGTTTTGATCGTCTGGCTGCAAATGCAGAAATCGTTGCCAGCCCCTAAACGAGCAAACTTGGCAAATTTGTCGGTTCTTCCACAAGACCCTGCAGGCCAAGGAGAAGCATCGATTCGACCAACGTCAGGTGGAAAAAGAATATTGATATTCCTACATATTATCAATGTGTTATAGGTTTTGTGGCTAAATTCAACGCTTTTACCGGCCGAATGCAGCCGAACCTCAAATACAGGGATTAACGGCTATCAAACGAAAACCTACGGTTACGAGGGTGCCACAGGATTCAAAACCGTAGGTTTTCGTTCAAATGCCCCCGCTGGTCCGACTAACCCAAACATGGACTAAATCGAACCGGCTTTGAATTCACGCAAATCACTCGTGAATGTTTAGTGCATGTGTTGACCACCATTGGCCGAAATATTTGCACCTGTAATGAAACTTGAATCTTCATGCGCCAAGAAACTCACCACACGAGCAATATCTTCAGGTTTGCCGAAGCGTCCTACTGGAATCCCCTTGCGAATTGTATCGCGGATTTCTTCTGGCACCTCCATGATCATTGCGGTAGCAATATAGCCCGGCGAAATCGTATTAACTGTCACTCCTTTGCTTGCGACCTCTTGAGCGACCGCTTTAGTAAAGCCGTGCATACCTGCCTTGGCAGCGGAATAGTTAGCCTGGCCAAACTGCCCTTTTTCACCATTAACCGAGCTGATATTGATAATACGACCAAAGCCTTTTGTCAGCATGTCGTTCACGACCATGCGGGTCATATAGAACACAGAGGTTAAATCGGTGTTGATTACATCAACCCATTGGTCTTTATTCATTTTTCGTAGAGTGGAATCGCGCGTGATGCCGCCATTATTTACTAGGATGTCGATGCTTCCGAAATCTCGGCGAATGCCTTCAATACAAGATTCACAAGATTCCCATTCAGTGATATTCCCAAAAGCCACTGGAATGTCATAACCTTCTGCGGCCATAGTCTCCTGCCATTTTTGCGCCTTTTCATGATTGCCTCCTGAGTAATACCCCGCAATCACCTGATAGCCATCGTCTGCCAACTGCTTGCATATGGAAGTCCCTATTCCACCTGTGCCACCCGTTACCAATGCTACACGTTTGGTCATTTCTTACTCCTTCAGCAGTACTGCCTGTCGTGAAAAATTATGGATCAAATCGACGTTTTAAAAGGTCTCTAAAAAGGTAGTTGGTAAGGCGCTCAAATGAGAAGTACTATGGCTGAATTTGTTACAAAATGTGTCGACTCGGTTGCGCAATGTTGCCACTGAACAGTCGTCAGGTTCTAAAATGTCCAACCCCTGCATTTTAAGCGTACTGGGACTCACGACTTCCCTCAGATATAATGCGCGGCTTTCATACCAGATGGTCTAACGCCCAATGAAGTTTGTCGTTAAGTTGTTCCCAGAAATCACCATAAAATCGAAGTCTGTACGTAAACAGATGACGAAGATCCTGCGCCAGAATCTGCAGACTATTTTTCGTAGCCACCTACTGTCGGCCGACGTACAGGATCGCTGGGATAACCTTGTCGTCATATTGAATCACGACGATGATGTATCAAGACGCAAAACCATTGAAATACTAAGCCATACTCCGGGCATTGGTTTCTCCCTCGAAATCGATGAATATCCATTCGAAACGCTGCATGATGCCTATGGACGTGTGCGCGATGAGTACCGTGAGCGCGTGGCAGGCAAGACATTTTGTGTTCGCGTAAAGCGCACGGGGCATCATGATTTCACTTCGCACGATGCAGAAAAGTACATGGGGGGTGGCATACTCAAAGAGACCAATGCCAAGGCCGTGTCTCTTAAATCTCCTGAAGTAATCGTTCATGCTGAAATTCGCAACGACCGAGTTCAAGTGGTTCGCCAGCAAATCAAGGGGCTTGGTGGTTACCCACTAGGAAGCCAAGGACAGGTTCTCTCTTTAATCTCTGGTGGGTTCGACTCCACGGTGTCCAGTTACTTAATGAGCCGCCGCGGTCTTAAAACCCACTTCTGTTTCTTTAACCTTGGTGGCAGTGCCCATGAAATTGGTGTTAAGCAAGTGGCGCATTACTTATGGAGTAAGTACGGCGAATCACACCGAGTAAAGTTCGTCACCGTACCGTTCGAAGAAGTGGTTACTGAAATTCTGACTAACGTAGAGAGCAGCCAAATGGGGGTTGTACTTAAGCGCATGATGTTACGTGCCGCGTCTCGTGTTGCCGACAACCTACATATCTCAGCACTCGTTACTGGCGAAGCTGTTGCCCAGGTGTCATCACAAACCATCACCAACTTAGCGGTCATTGATCGTGTTACCGACCATATGGTGTTGCGCCCACTTGCCGCCATGGACAAACAAGACATCATTAATATCGCTCGCCGCATCGGTGCTGAAGCTTTTGCGGCCCGTATGCCTGAGTATTGTGGTGTTATATCAGTAAACCCGAGTATCCTCGGTGATCCTAAACGCGTTGAAGCGGCAGAAGAGAACTTCGATTTCACCGTACTTGATAGAGCATTGCGTGCGTCTATGACGCAGCGCATTGATGACGTTATAAAAGACGCTGAATCAGGCATGGAAGATGTGCCCGTAGTCACTACCCCAGCACTCGCCGATGTGATCATTGATATTCGCCACCCAATGGAAGCGGCAGATAATCCATTAACCTTGGCGAACAATTCAGTGAAAACAATCCCGTTTTACGAACTTGAATCGCGCTTTAGCGAACTTAGCAACGACGTACGCCATCTACTTTACTGCGAAAAAGGCACCATGAGCCGAATTCATGCACACCACCTAAATGCCATGAGCGAATCCACTCAAGGTTACGGCGTATTTATTGAACCGGATGAACGCCGTCTTGTGATAGATAAGCAAGCGTCTGAACTTAAAGACAACACCCATACGCAGGAAGCCTAACATGACTAAAATCGTTAGTTTTAATATCAATGGCGTTCGTGCTCGCCCGCATCAAATTGAAGCCATTCGAGATTTACTTGATGCCGACGTTATTGGGCTTCAGGAAACCAAAGCCCACGACGAGGTATTTCCGCTCGCCGATATTGAGGCGATGGGCTTTCACGCAGAGTTCTTTGGTCAAAAGAGTCACTACGGCGTGGCACTTCTCAGTAAAAAGCCACCTGTGAATGTGCAAAAAGGTTGGCCTTGGGCTGAAGAAGACGCTCAACGTCGATTAATACATGCCGAATACAACATCAATGGCGAGCACTGGCACATTCTGAATGGCTATTTCCCGCAAGGCGAAAGCATCGATCACGAGATCAAATTTCCGGCTAAGCGCGCTTACTATGCAGATTTAATGCGCTACCTATCGGAAAACTTCACACCTGACGACAACGTCATCGTGATGGGTGACATGAACATTTCACCTGAAGACACTGATATTGGCATTGGTGAACCGAACCGCAAACGCTGGCTGAAGACAGGCAAGTGCAGCTTTCAGCCGGAAGAACGTGAATGGTATGACAAGCTACTCGGCTGGGGCTTGCAGGATTCTTACCGGAAACATTACCCAACAAGCAATGATACATTCAGCTGGTTTGATTATCGCTCAAAAGGCTTTAATGACGAGCCAAAGCGCGGCCTACGTATTGACCACATACTGGTTACGCCGGGGCTGCTTCAACGCTGCACGGCGGCGGGTGTGAGTTACGACATTCGTGGGATGGAAAAACCATCGGACCATGCACCGATTTGGTCGGAGTTTGAATAAGACTGGCTAGGTGGTGGTTTTAATATGGATCCAGCGGCAGTAATGCGGGAGTGATGAGGCTACACATCACTCCAGTTCAGCAAGCACCTGCAAATAATCCAGCCACTGTCGTGCGGCATTGGCTGTTTGCGGTAGCTTTAACGCCCTTTGGAAATACACTCGCGCCCTATCCATTTGCTTTAGCTCTAATGCGCATTGCCCAGCAGAGATCATTGCATTGGCGCTGTCTTTATTACTCGCATTGACTATCAGCCAATCTGAGACACCCAAGGCACTCTCACAATGCCCATCAGCCAAAAGTAATTGCAGTGCCGTTACTGCGTAACTGACATCGCCGGATGACTTTGCTGTTTCCAGTAATACATCGGAAGCGCCTTGGTAATCACGGCTCTGCTGTAAGGCGATGGCAATACGGCGCTGGTTTTCAACGCTATTTTCTAGCTGCTCCGATTTAAGCCCTTTTCTCAAACGTCGTGCAGCACGCTCCGGAATGCCTTCCATTATTTGCAGCTGAGAAAGTAGAAGCACTTCGTCTTTGCTATCAAGAATGTCGAGTTTATCTGCAAGCTCCAGCGTCGCTAGTTGCGCCTTGGTTTTTCCTTGAAGTTGCTGTATTGAAGCCAGTTGCAGCCAATAGTTTTTGTGACTGACGGACTGAGTGATGGTGGTTTCTGAGGACCGGTCAATTAACGCTTTTAAGGTTAATTCAGCGCCTGCGTAATCCTTCACTTGATACTGTGCGGAAGCTAATAAAGTGAGCCACAACTCCGGTGCGTCAGCCGACAGCAATAGCGCCTTTTCAAGCAGTGGGATGGACTCACTCCAACGCATCGTTTGTTTTTCATCCAGCTGCCACGCGAGTGCAAGCATTACGTAAGCTGTTGCGGGGTGATTTTCATCTGGGGGCAAAGGCTTCTCTAACGCACTGGATAAAAGCTCTCGTGTTTGCGACCACTGATCTGTACTTAAATATAGCTGACCTAATTGCATCGCTAGCTGGGTTTGGCGAGTACCGTTTAATTGCTGTAACGAGTAAGCTCGAGCAAGCGCCTTGATTGCGGCTTCGTCGTCTTCCAATAACTGAAATGCTTGCCCGCGTATTTGAAGCAATAGCACTAACCCAAGGCCGTCATCCCAAGCCTCCGACGCCTCGGTTGAATCTTGAACAACCTGTTTGAATTGCTCATCAGCTAAGTCACTTTGCAACGATTCAATAACCCGATATTGGCGTTCAGATAAGGTTGGTTGCGCGGCAAAAACAAACGATGCGCATACACTTAAACACACAAGAGCGCCTATGAAGAGTCGTTTCATCTCAGCTTAAACTCCACCGTCTGCATAGCCGTTTGCTCAACCGCTTGACCATTCACCACTTTAGGATCAAACCGATAGCGATACATGGCTCGGACAGCTTCACGATCAAATATGCCTGGAGGCTCCGCTTTTACAACGTCAACATCCGTCACGGAACCATCCTTGGATATGGTCAGACGTGCAGTAACAAAACCTTCAATTTTTCTGGCCTTAGCGCGCTGAGGGTATATGGCAGGTTGACGCATCAAGGGCATTACTTCGGTATCCCCTTTGCCTATACCTACAAGCAGGTCTCCCATCATGGCGTTGCTCGCTAACGACATGTCAGGTGTCATAGGCGGCATGTTCATCATGACGGGCGCTGGCGCGGCTATATCATTCGTTGACGCTGCGGGTGTGGGTATTTGAGGTAAGGTCGGCGGTTCAGGTAGCGCCCTATTCCGTGTTTCTGTTTCCGAATCCTTGCGGCGCTGAACAAAATCGACAGCTGTACTTTCTGTTATTGGGCGATCAAACCCTTTCGGGGGTTCAACCATAAAACTCATAACAACAAAAAGTACGCCCGCAACAAAAATTCCCGGAATAAGGCTTAAAACAGATTTGAACATCGAGTGACCAGTAGACATCACCAGCCCTCAGTTATCCGCGCTGGCAGCAATTGATATATCTAGAACGCCAGCCATACGTACTTGGTCCATCACTTTTACCAGCAGTCCTGTTGGCGCAAACTCGTCTGCCTGAATAACCACGGCGCCTTCTGGAGCTTCGGCCTTCATGCGTTCAACGTTGGCGCGCACGGCTCGTACATCGACGGCGCGCTTATCCACCCAGATTTCACCGTTAGCACGGATGGCAATCAAGATATTACTGCCCTGCTTGGCTTCAGCGGTGCTGGCAGAAGGACGGCTGACGGTAATGCCGCTTTCTTTTACAAATGAGGTAGTAACGATAAAGAAGATCAGCATGATAAAAACGATATCAAGCATAGGAGTAATATCGATATCGTTTTCTTGTCCGTCCGGATTGACGTGACGTCTAGCCATGCACACCTCCGGAGCGAGCATTTAATGAGGCGTTGGAATGAGCGCGAGCCAGCGGCATTTGTTCAGATAAAGACTGTACCGCACGCTGACTTAAACGCTGAAAGCGGCTGCGAAAATATAAGCCCGACAAGGCAACAACCAACCCAGCCATTGTTGGTAATGTCGCCTGCGCAATACCGCCCGCCATAGCACGAGCATTCCCGGTGCCAGTGGCGGAGAGCACATCAAACACTTCAATCATTCCAGTCACAGTTCCAAGCAACCCCAATAAAGGACAAATGCCAATCAGGGTGCCTAGCAATATCAGAGAATGATCTGTTTTGGTTTTGAACTGACTAAGCCAAGCTTTACGAATTTGTCGTGCCCCAGCACTGACAGTGTCTTGTCGAGCGACCCAGCGTTCAGCTAATTCAGAAGCCATTGCATGACGCGCGCGATAAAAAAACCAAAGGCGCTCGGCAATAATTCCCCACAGCAGTGCAGCAGCAACAAATACGGCATAAAGTACCGGGCCGCCTTGGTCGAAGAAGCTAAGAAACAAACTCACGAAGGCTTACCACTATTATTAGGGTTGGCTTCCTCTAACGATTGCGCAATCAACCCCGCTGATTGCTCATCGAGAATTTGAACCAAGGTTCGGCTACGACTTGCCACCCAGCTATGCATTAGCAGTAGTGGTATCGCCGCTACTAAGCCAAGCACGGTGGTAATCAAGGCTTGAGAAATCCCAGAAGCCATCAATTTGGCATCACCAGAACCAAAGGCGGTAATTGCTTGGAACGTCGCGATCATGCCAGTTACTGTACCCAGCAAGCCAAGCAAAGGAGCAACTCCGGCGAGCAATTTGATAATACCTTGGCCGCGCTCTATGGCTGGCAATTCTTTAAGCACAGCTTCATCTAATCGAGCTTCAAGTAACTCAGCATTGGTGGTGCCAATGTCTGCGCTACCGGCATTTAAAATACGGCCAAGCGGGTTATTGTTATCTGGGGCGTGAGTAGTCACAAGCTGCTTACGTACGCCCTTCTCGATAACGGCCAGTGCAACTAAACGCCATAAGGCTAAACATATACCAATTAAGCCAAGGGCGATGATGATATAGCCTACGGTGCCGCCTTGTTGGATGCGTTCGCTCCAGGCAGGGGTAACAGAATTAATGCTTAACAATGCACCTCGGCTAGGGTCGATCGTAATAGTGCCGATGCCTCCATTCGACGACAGGTAGTTAGCAATTAAGCCTGCTTCATTTGGTTGGCGTACAAGAGAACGGAACGCATCGAGTTGCTCATCCCAAAGCCAATACCCCTGATTACTAACCACATTGAATGAACCAATGCGTACCAATGCTTCAGTGCGAGTCGTCCCGTCTGCTTGCATAATAGGCGCATTAAACTCAATAACTTCTGAGCTTAACTTTGCTTCTTGGCGAAGGGTTTGCCACAAGGCTTTTAAATCGGAAAGCTCAGGGAGTTTTTTGGAGCTCGCCAGTGCATCAAGGTCAGCGGGCATTTGGGTATGAATATTCCCCGTACATGTGCGAAGAATGCTGTCACTAGTGGTACTTTTCAAGTCGTTAGCTACCTGACGAACCACACCGAACATCTCACCTAGACTGCCTGTACGCAGGCGAAGTGCTTCGCTGCCTTTGGTTAGTTGTTCTTCGTTACTCGCAAACTGTGCTTTAAGCTTGTCAGCCTTGGTTTGTTCATCTTTTAAAAGTCGCTTAGCTTCTGCTAGGGCTGCTTGCTGTTCTTCCAGATCAGCACTGAATGCTGCTTCGCGAGCCGCATTGATTTGCGACTCATACTGTCGAAACTCTTTTGCTGACGCGATAAGTTCTTCGGCGTTTGAAACCCCGCTTACGCTCAGCAAGCTAAACGTTACTAAGCTTAAAAGAAGGCGTTTCATTGGCCGCCCTCCTTTGAGTTCAGTGTTTTTGTCGTATGTGCAGTGGTTGGGGTGGCCAAAGGAAGCGTAATCAATTGCGGCGCAACCGTTTGCTCGGCAACGCGACGGGCCAAGCTGATTTGATTGTTTGCTGAACCAGATACGTTCCCTAAAGGCTGCCATCCGTCATTGAACCATAACCATGCTTGGTTACCATCTAATGTTTGGCGATAGAGAGCGATGCGGCCAATGCGTAGAAAGTTATACGCCGTAGCCATGTTTGGAGCGTTATCGGTGTTTTCTTTCTGGGAGTAAGCTTCAATGGTACGACCGTAGTCGACCTCAATCTGCAGCGCCTCAAGTACACGACGAAATTTCTCAGACACAGACACATCGGCCCGCCCTAACATATCGGTAAGAATAGCGACTCGCGTCTTACGTTCGTTACTTAAAAAGGGCGCGCCAGCGTTAATATCCGCCGTAAGCTGCTCGACCATAAGCTGCATTAGCGGCAGAACGCCTTCTTCTGTCTCATCGATGGTTGAAATCTGCGCTTGGATACTTTCTAGTTCAGCTTCTTGGTTGGCAATGATGGTCGCCATTTGAGCGTTATAGAGAGCTAGCTGCTCGGCTTTAGCTAAAACCTTACGGGTTTCATCAAGCAAGGCGCGAGTGTTGTCATCAAGTTTGTTGATTCGTTGCTGGCTTTTGGCCCCATCACGGTCTGCCTGACCAATCACATTGCCTGCGGCATCAAATGTTTGGTTCGCCAGTACATCAACGGATGCTGCCTGAGCGAGTAACAAGCTTACGGCACATGCCTGTCGCCATTTAATAATCATGCCTTCCTCTTTAGCAGTTCACGGTTTAGCCATTCAAACGTTTTGCCATTCAAACGTTTTGCTATCTAGGCGTTTCTCCATTGGCACGGCTTGCCTTAAGCCGCGCCATAACGGGATTGAATAATGAGTACTTAGTAGTCCTGTACAATCAATCCAAGCTTTTCCCCCATGCTTTCTGTGCCGCGAGGGGCAACCACTGCACGACTGCCCTGCTGTCCGCGCAAGTAGGTATCAGCCACTCGTTGTACGTCTGCCCAGTTAACAGCCAGTAGGCGGTCACGGAACTGCTGACGAATAGCTTGAGTTCTTCCGCCCTTATCCATATGGAATGCTTGCTTAGCCTCGCCCGCCGGTGACCCCGGACGATCTAGGCTACCGATAATACCAAGGACGGCTTGCTCAACTAAATCATCCCCAGACTTCATGTTAAGCACCCAATCAATGGAGGCTTCGAAGTCGTTGAAACTGCCTTCCACGCGAGGATCACGGTAGGTATAAAACTTAAATACAGCCATGGATGAATCTTGAGTCGCGCCAGCGCCGTATGCGCCGCCTTTTTCACGAATGGCGGTATGCAAATGACCATTGCGCAAGATGCCTCCAAGAACAGCCAGTGCTGCTGAATCAGCGTGCGTAAGTGTGACGGTAGGCAGCGCCCAAGCACAGAAGTTCACTTGTGAATCGACCATCCAGTACGTAGGTGCTGTGTCAGGTGTCCACACAATGTTGCCAGATTGCTGCTTACCAGCATGATCCCAGCGAGACGACAGAGAAGCCATGTGCGCCTTTCCATATACGTCGTCGTGAACCATTAGCGCACTGTCTGGGGTTTTATCTATGGTGGCATAGATATCTTGCATGGCCTTAACTAGGCACGATGCCCCCTCAGCTTTCACCTGCTCGGTACGAGCCTTGAGTCGCTTCGCTTGGGGTAAGCCCCCTAGCTCATTCATAAAGTGTGCGGCTGGGTTTAACGGTGCTGAAGCCAGTGACATGGCCAGTGAGTGTCCGCCACCAGTAATGCCTTGCTCCTTGCGCGCACGCGCTTGACCAAGCAAGTCTTTAAGTCGTTTTTCTTCAGTAAAATCAGCAGCTTGCCAAGTTTCTTTAATAATGGAGCTAAACTCTTCAGCGTTACTACCAAGGGCTTTACCTGACATCACGAGGTAGCCAGTCATAGCATTGCAATCATTCACATTGCTCTTGACTGAGGCATAAGAAGACAACGAGCCTACTGTGGCCGTTTGACGCTGCTGTTGAGTTAAATAGTCGTGACCGCCAGCACCAATTTCCGTCCAGGTTTGGGTAAAGAACGGCAACCAGGTCAATTGCTCTGGCGTCATGGGTGGCAAATCAGCCAATAGCTGCTGATAGACAATGCCGTTTGTGCCAGTTATGTATTCAGCGACTGGTAAGCCTTTGCTCTCATTGTTCGTCACATTGGTTGGGGCGACATAAGCCAGCTCAGGAGCAACGTCCGCAAGAGTAACTTTTGGCAGCAGCTCAGGATCATCTTCCGCCGCTTGACGCTCTTCCAGTGCAATCGCTTTTTGTTTTACAGCTTCAAGATCTTCTGGCGACATCGCCGCGTGCATGTCCGCAAGGCGCGCCTTTTCAGTAGCGACCTTCTCAGCATTTAATTCCGCGTCAGGCTTTAATGTGTAACGTACACGATGTGGATTATCGAGCAATAGACGCTTTACGGCTTGCTGCATAAAGTCACCCTTCGCTGCACGCTCTTTTAAACGTACTAATGCTGGGTCAAGATTCAACAAGGCAACAGGATCACCGTAATTCGTTGCGGCGGGCAATGAATTCAATATCAACTGCAAGCCGTAAGGGTAAGAATCCCCGCCAATTTCGCGCTGGTGTAACTCAAGCTGATGAACCGCCGCATCAATATGCGACTGCTCAACACCATCACGGGCCACACTTTTCAATGTATCCAAAACAATCTTTTCAATGGCTTCCGCGTGTTCAGGCTCACTGCCCTCGATGCCACACATGAAACTCATTTCACGATTGGAATCTTCCAAACCACACATAGGAGACGGCGAGGTGCCAAGGTCGGTTTCTTCTAGAGCGCGACGCAAAGGTGATGCTGAGTTGTCGAGCAGTACCTGGCTCACTAGGTTAGCTTCAAGCTGAGCATCAAGATCTATTGAATCGCCCAGCAACCAACCAATGACATGGTGTGTTTTCCCGGAAAGGTCGTCACTATCGACGCCATAACTGGCTTCGGCAATTTGTGGCTCGGTAAAACGCTGCTCTGGATTTACGCGCCATTGCTTTTCTTGGCGTTCAAAGCGCTCAAGTGCTTGGTCGTTCATTTTGCCTTGAAGATCAGCCACATCCAGATTGCCGAAGGTCATGAAGATCGCATTCGTTGGATGGTAATGCGTAGTGTAAAACTCTTTCAGCTCGGCGTAGCTAAGATCAACAATATTCTCAGGCTCGCCACCGCTGTTGTAGTGATAAGTTGTTGTCGGGAAAAGTACGCTGCTGATGCCCTGCCACAACTGAGATACCGCAGACGACATCGCGCCTTTCATCTCATTAAACACAACACCTTTGTATACCAACTCAGAATCTGGATTAGAGGCGTCTTCGAATTCAACTCGGTGGCCCTCCTGGGCAAAATCTAATTCATCCAGACGAGCAAAAAACACTGCATCAAGGTACACATCAAGCAGATTGTTAAAGTCTTTGTCGTTTTGCGAAGCAAACGGGTACGCCGTCCAGTCACTACTTGTCATTGCGTTCATGAAGGTATTCAGCGAACGACGCGTCATCATAAAAAACGGATCACGCACTTGGTATTTTTCACTGCCGCATAAAGCGGTGTGCTCTAAGATGTGAGCCACACCCGTAGAATCATGTGGCATGGTACGCAGCGCCACTAAAAATGCTTTTTCATCGTGATCACTGCAAATATGGTAATGCACCGCCCCGGTTTTAATATGCTCGTAATGATCAATAACAATATTTAAAGAATCGACAGGGGTCGAAGAGATGTGGCGAAAAGCAGCGTGGTTTTGCGTTTTGTCTGACATGACGTGAGCATTATCCTTTAGACTTAGACCTGAATCTTAACTTAGCCCTGATCTTAACATTGGTAATGGATGCCTTGAAATGAATACCCTAGCTTCTTTGTCTGAATTTGGCTTAAACGCAGAGTTTCCCGTTAATGAACAATGCCAATACCTCAATCATGCCGCGGTAGCGCCTTGGCCAGAGAGTGCCCGCAACGCCGTTGTGCAGTTTGCACAAGATAACACCGCCACAGGTTCATCCAACTACATGCAGTGGCTGAATGTTGAGGCAGAGTTAAGAAACAACCTAGCCTGCTTAATAGGCGCGCACCAAGATTCCATCGCCTTCGTTAAAAATACGTCCGAAGCGCTGTCCTTTGTCGCTTACGGCATCGACTGGCAACCTGGCGACGTTGTGATTATTTCGGACGAGGAATTTCCATCCAATCGCATCGTATGGGAATCCTTGGCCTGCAAAGGCGTGGTCGTTAAAGCGGTTAGCCTAAAAGGCGAAACCCCAGAGCAGCACATGCTCAACGCAATAGAACAAGGCGCTCGCCTACTTTCTATTTCCGCGATTCAATACTCCAGCGGCACACGTATGAACTTAACCAAGCTTGGTCAGGCTTGTCGTGACAACGACGTATTGTTTTGCGTAGATGCTATTCAAGCCATTGGTGCAGTTCAATTTGACGTTAACGAGTGTCAATGTGATTTTGCCATGGCCGACGGCCACAAATGGATGCTTGGCCCAGAAGGTTTAGGTCTTTTTTATGTGCGCCCAGAGGTGATGGATCAACTCAGCCTAAATGAATATGGCTGGCATATGATTGAGAATATGGGCGACTACAGCCGAACAGATTGGGAGGTTGCCAGCACCGCGCGTCGCTTTGAATGCGGCAGCCCTAACTTATTGGCGGCACACGCACTTAAAGCCAGTACCGACCTGCTACTTGATATAGGAATGAGCAATGTCGAAACGGCGATCTGTGAGCGTGTGACTTATTTAGCAAGAGCCTTAACCAACCAAGGTGCCACACTTATTACCCCCAAGCACAGCCTTGGTTGCTCCGGCATCATCACATTCGATACCAACGGGCATAACCCAGTCGAAATTTGGCAGGCGCTAATGAAAGACAGTGTGATATGCATGCACCGAGGTGGCGGCATACGATTCTCACCCCACTACCACACGCCGCAAGCGGCGCTGGATACCGCAGTAGAGAAAGTGGCGAAGCTGTGCAGATGGTGAGATTCGAGGACTAACGGAGGTTTAGCTTAAGCCGCAAGCTGCTTATCTAAATAGCTGATAATGTCATTCGATTCATACAACCACTTAACGCTACCGCCCTCTTCGATTCGCAAGCAAGGCACCTTCACTCGGCCACCTTCAGCTTCAAGTGTTTTGCGATTTTGATCGTGTTTAATATCACGCAATTCAAGATCAACATTTAAACGATGAATCGCACGGCGAGTTTTCACACAAAACGGACAAGCTGTTAACTGATACAAAGACAAGCTATTGGCTTTCGCCTGCACCGCCGCCTGATCAGCCTCACTACGCTTAACCTGCTTCGGCTTTGTAAGCCAGCTGATAAATACAATGATATAACCCAGACCGTTTCTTAATGCTTTGACCAACATGCTTGCGCTACCTATCTCAACTAAATTGAGTGAGTAAAAATGAGGGGCGATTGTATCGGGTTGAAGGGGATTGTTAAACAGCAGACACATCAACTGGAACTCTGTTAACCGAAGAGATAGCCAAAGACCAAAAGCCCCCACATACCCAGTACAGCTAAAAAGTTAATCGTAAACACGATCCCCCTAAGCCTGATGTTTGAAGAGAATACCTGAACACAACTGTGAATAAGTCGACCACCCACAAAAATCCAAGCTAACCATAAATACGCTGGGTGATAAGTAAAATCTGACGAAATGAGCAATACGCAAATAGCGTAAAAGAAGAGCGGCCATTCAAATTGGTTGGAGAGGTTTGCACTAATCTTTGACTCTAAACCAGCCAAGGAATTGATTTCGTCTTCACGAGCACCAATCCCCCAGACTTTTGGGGCCCTCACCACGGTGAGTGCCACATACAGAAATGCAGTCAGCGCGATGTGTGCAAACATAGGGAGCAATAATGGGTCAGTCATTTTCAGATACGTTTATGTTTATAAATACCGTTAATTGGGCTGTGGCTGTTTTTCTGCAGATTGAACACGTCAACCGCTGTGGTATGTGATGCTTTTCACACTCTGCAAGCAGAAAAACCGTCCAAACCACTCACTGGTTAAGCAATATGCTTTGTCGGTTTTCGTGATTATTATGATTTGAGCTCCAAGATTCCATAAAAATTATTAATTGGATGCCCTGTTAGCACTTCGCCCAGTTTAATAAAAATAGCGCAGACCAAAGGTGTAGCTCGGATGCGGAGCCTCAATTGATTTAGAATACGTCACGCGTCCCAGTAGGCTTTTTGATATTTTTGCACCTGCCTCCAGACTCACGGACAACGAATCGTCGTTACTCTCGATATCATGATAAATTTCAGATCGAAACTCTACCGGGCTATTGACCGATGGTTTCACTTCTACAGATACGGAGGCTGAGGTCCGGCTAGACATCTCAGTATCCTGCAAGAGTAATAGTCGTGAACCGTATTGAGCAGAGGAGTCTAGTTCCGAATTCCTGTAAATTTGCCAAGTATTAATCCAGAAGGAAATATTCAGAATATCACTGACGACAAAGTACCGAGCAACTCCGGCATAAAAACTTCTATAGTCACTGGTTAATTCTATTTTCGAACCATTCGTCGGGTCTATGCTGTTATCCTTGATCGTTTGAAAAGCAAATCCTGTCTGCAGAATAAATTGAGCACCTGGCTCAAGGCTGATTCCAAAGGATGATAGCCTCGTATTTATCTCATCCTTGGATAAAGGTGAATCGACTTTGGTATAGCCTAATCCTCCATAAAGATAGTCATAATCGAAAGCACTTTCCGCCAACGACTGAAATGATACCGCCAGTAGAAAAATCTGAAGAAGTCTGAATTTCATAATAGTCCATGCGCCCGCGAGTAGGAGGCGAAATCCTTGCGATAGAGGGTGTGAAAGCCCGTTGCTAATATTAAAAATCTCACTCAACAATATGCCCCGCGGTAGTGGACCACAGAAGCTTATATTTCAACTTACTTCATCTCAGAGACGTTTTTATTACAGCCACAACCACTTCAGGTTAGAGTCAGTTAGTACAGTACTAATTGGACACCCAGTACTATTTGGACACCCATCTTAATTCCGGACCAAAATCAGGCCCTCGTTCAACATTCAATCAGGATAAAGTATTAGCGTGGGTGTCCTATTAGTTCCTGCTATTAGTTCATCCTATTAGTTCATTAGTTCGGGGTTAGTTCGGGGCTAGCTTTAGTTAATCCACTGCTTTTTCAAAGTGAGTCATAATAGAACGAATTAACCAATCTCTAAGCCTTGAGTAATGTTAGATTCATTTAAAATCAGGGGGATTTAATAGGACTTCTGTCAGTAATCGGCATTCTCTCCCAGCCATATCCGTCACGCGTGTATTCTTTGTTGTCCTTATCGAAAGCAAGGCTCCATGTGTCCCCTGTTTTTGTATCAACTAATATAGTCTTCTTTCGAAGGTACATCTGCTCACCTTTCCAGGCACTGTATGTCCCCTCAGTGACCATATACCTGTTTGTTGAGCACCCTGTTGAAAGACAAACAAAAATAATTGAGATGACCAGCCTATTCATCGACATACCACTCCCTACTTAATTTCTCTATTTCACACTACAGAACGTCATGGTTCTGCGGCGATGACCTCAACCAAAACAGGTATAGATTAAATTACATCGTATGCGTCATACGGTCGGACTTCACGGCGCCCGCTAGGTAGGTTTCTATCTTATTGCGAGCGTGGTCATCTTCACCACTGAACTGCACGCCAACACCAGCGACTTTATTACCTTGCGCGCCTTTGGGGGTGAGCCAGACGACAGTCCCCGCCACCGGAATTTTTTCTGGTTCGTCCATGAGTTTTAGCAACATGAAGACTTCATCCCCAAGCTGATAATTTTTGCTCGTCGGTATGAATAGCCCGCCATTCTTGATGAACGGCATGTAGGCCGCGTACAGCACAGACTTATCTTTAATGGTGAGCGACAATATGCCACTGCGGCCAGCAAGACTCATGAACTAACTCCCGAACGGACGATTGCTAGCTCCTGCCATTCCAGCAGAAGCACTTCAATGGTCAAACTTTTATTATGATGTGCAGCGCCAGACAGTATCTGCCCAAGTATGCGCTGCAACTTTTGCTGAAAGGTTATCAGCTTTGTCTTGTCTACGGCAACGTAGCCGCTGATTTCTGTGACAGGTTCGGCAAAGGTTAGGTGTTCTGCCGCACAACCTGCATCACCACTGGATGCCATTTTCATCATGTCGCAGCTCACGTGGTAAAACCAAGTAATTACATCACTGAATTCTAATTTTAGCCAAGCATCAGCGACCTTGCCTAATTGCGCTTGGCGTTTAGTCCACCCCATCAGCTGAGCAACCCACTGCTCTTGTACTTCGCCAATACCAGAAGACAACCATTGCTGCGCGCGCGCTGGTGCGTTGCCGTTACGCTGAAGCGCTCGACGAGCATCTTGCTCTGCCACACCAGTGCCTATAAACCAAGCTAAGGATTCGTTATACGCAGGGATCGATAACGATATCCGCTGACAACGACTGCGTATGGTGGGCAATACTGAGCCGAAGCGTTCGGTTTCGAGCAGTAAGAAACTCTCGCCCGGTGGTTCTTCGAGTGTTTTTAGTAAGGCGTTAGCCGCATTGGTGTTCATCACATCAATCGGTTTGATAATTACAACTTGGCACTGACTGATCTGCGGCGTTTGAAAGATCATGCTGTTTACTTTGCGCACATTATCAATACGAATCTGACGACTGCCTTCCTCTGGCTGGCATAACATAAAGTCGGGATGGCTGCCCGCCGCCCAGAGCTGGCAACTGTGGCACTGCCCGCAGGCGTCTTCGTTATAATCGTTTTTTGCAGGGCTTTGGCATAACAACCAACGCGCAATATTTAAACTGAGGTTGTGCTTGCCGATGCCCCCAGCCCCGCTGACCAATAATGCGTGAGGCAAACCACTTTTGCGATGACGACGAACAATATTCGTCCACAGGTCATGCTGCCAAGGATACAAATACATATCCATTAGGACTGCGCCCCAATCATTTCTCTCAGCTGTTGCTCCACAGCCTGCTGAACGACCTCAAGAGGCTGTGAGGCATCAATTAGGGTGAAGCGTTTCTCACTGGCAGCAAGCGCCAAGAATCCCTCTCGGACTTTCTCAAAGAAGGCTAAGGCTTCACTTTCAAAGCGGTCTGTCTGTTCGTTGTTCTCTGCAGCACGGCGCGATGCCCTACCCATGCCCACCGTTAACGGCGCATCAAGCAACAAGGTGCAATCTGGTGATACGTGTTGCTGCACTAATTTACGTAGGGCGTCGATCTGTTCTAGCGGCAACCCTCTACCATACCCCTGATACGCAATGGTGGAGTCAGTGAAACGATCACATAACACCCAGTCACCGCGCTCTAGCGCCGGACGAATAACCGATTCAATATGCTGCGCGCGAGCTGCAAACACCAAAAGTAACTCGGTGAGATCGGCCATAGGTTCTTCGTGATGGGCCTTCAGTAGATCATTGCGAATTTTTTCGGCAATAGGCGTACCGCCTGGCTCACGAGTAACGACGACCGTCTTGCCATGTGCTTCGAGCCAATCTTTGGCAAACCCAATATTGGTGGATTTACCGACACCTTCGCCACCTTCAAAGGTAATAAAGCGACCTTTAAATACGGTATTGGTTTGTGGCGAACTCATTTTGTGCCCTCTGAGGTTGGCGTATTGTCAGCACTTGGTGTCGATACTGGTGCTGGGGATGATCGATAATCTGAGCGTCGTTTTAACTGATAACGACGCACTGCGCTGTTGTGCTCATCCAGCGTGGATGAAAAGTAATGGCTGCCATCGCCTTTAGCCACGAAATAAAGCTCAGTCCCACTGGCAGGATGCAGTGCTGCATGAATTGCTTCACGCCCTGCTAAAGCAATCGGCCCAGGAGGTAGTCCTTTGTGCCGATAAGTGTTGTATTTGTTAGAGCGATCGCGCAAGTGGCTACGTTTTAAGTTGCCCTCATAGCTATCACCTAGGCCGTAGATCACTGTCGGGTCTGTTTCTAAACGCATATTTTTATGCAATCGACGCACAAACACACCAGCAATCACAGGGCGTTCACTGGCAACGGCGGTTTCTTTTTCAACAATGGATGCCATGGTGAGAGCTTGGTAAGAATCTTTGTACGGCAATGATTTTCCTGAAAAGCTCGTCGCTCTGCTCGCCCACTCGTCAGCGAGTACGTTATTTAATCGACCATGCGCTTGGCGAATCAATGCCGATACAGGCTCATTACGATGATACACATAGGTATCCGGGTAAAGTTGGGCTTCAGGGTTACCCGGCAGTTTCAAAAATTCTGAGATTTTGTCTAAGGTCAGCTCGCCTAGGTCTTGCTCTAAGTGTTCAGCCTCCGCCAGAATCTGTACCGCTTCGCTTATTGGGCGTCCTTCAATGAGGGTAAGGCGATACGTTTTGGCTTTAGCGCTGGCTAAGAAGTTTAAGAGCTCGAAGTTAGATATGCCTTCAGGAAGCACGAACTCCCCCGGACGAATATTGTTGCCATTAACACTTAATCGCGCCGCAACTTTCAAAGCCAGTGCCGAGCGCAACCAGCCATCAGCTTGCCACTGCTGAGCAAGACCACTTAAGGTAGCACCTTTAGGGATCTCAATAACGGTCTCGGTTTTGTTGAGGTTGGGTTGATTCACCCACCAAAAACCAGCAGCACCGGCCACAGTGCCGAGTAATGCTATAAATAAAATTAGAAAAACAAATAAACGCTTAGCATTCATTAAACAAACTCTTGTAGTGCATTTGCCAGTCGGTCACGTCGGCAGTATTTTGTAAGGGTCGACCATCAAGCGTCTGAACTTCTCGAAAGCCCGATAAGCTATTGCTAAAGCAAACGGCATTAGCTTTGGCAAGATCGTTAAGCGCAATAGCTTCCACGCTGATCGTATTCACCTGAGACAACAACCACTGCCGCACAACCCCATCCACTCCAGCGGTATCCATTGGGGGGGTTAACCACTGATTGTCGATATTAACAAAAATGTTACTCATACACCCTTCTACAATCTGGCTTTTCTGGTTGAGCATGATGGATTCGCTCCATTCGGGCTGAAATTTCTGCCTAGCCAGCACTTGCTCGATCCTGTTCAGGTGTTTTAAACCTGCCAACAAGGGTTGTTCACCAAGCGTGACAGGATTCACCCCCACATTGATTAGCGCAGGTGCTGGATTTAATTCGGGGGCCTCAAAGGTCACTGCATATATATTTGGGCGAATACCTTCGATGGCACCATAACCTTGAGTGCTGTTTCCACGAGTCACGATTATCTTCACCCCAGAGCAAACGCCGCCATCATCAGGGCGACAATCCACAGCCTGAGGTTGGTTGTGAGCCGATGTAGGTGTAATAGGTGAAGATGTATGCGTAGAGAGATGAGCTAAGGTTATGTCCGAGAGCTTGCTCATAGCACGCTCTACGGTCGTTATCGCATCGGGTGAAAAGCCAAGCACGGCCAAGCCTTTTTTTAGCCGGCCTTGATGTAATGGCATCAGCGGTGATTCACCTTTGGCATTTAGCCTCATGGTTTCAAATAGGCCGTCGCCAAACTGCAACCCTCGGTCCAATCCCTGCCCCATTGCTAGCCCCATTCCCAGCCCCGCTCCTGCATTTAGGCCGGTCACTCCAGAGGGTTGGGTCCAGCGGTCGACATCCCAAGTATATATGTGTGGCATTAACCGTCCTAAACTCTAGAAAGTATGAAATCTTTGGGTGTTAACGAGGTCTATCTGGATACAAAAAAGCCGCGACATAAGATGGCACGGCTTTTTTTGAATCTAACGCTGTATTGATAGCGCTGGACTAGGTGTTCGACACGATGTAATCAATCGCTTCCTGAACGTTAGTAAGCTTCTCAGCTTGCTCGTCCGGAATTTCTGTTTCAAATTCTTCTTCTAGAGCCATTACTAGCTCTACGGTGTCTAGTGAATCAGCACCCAAATCATCAACAAAAGATGACGTTGATTTAACTTCGTCTTCTTTTACACCTAGCTGTTCACATACGATTTTTTTAACGCGTTCTTCGATATTGCTCATGATAATTTCCTAACCAATTAAAAGTTCCTGAAGGTCAACGCCGACCTCAGCCCATATTCATGCCGCCATTCACGTGAATGGTCTGACCTGTAATGTACCTAGCGTCTTCACTCGCCAAAAAGGCGACTGCACCGGCAATATCTTCAACATGACCGAAACGCTTACCCGGAATGGTCGCTAGAATGGCCTCTTTTTGCGTTTCAGGCAAGACATCTGTCATATCAGTTTGAATAAAACCCGGAGCAACACAGTTAACTGTGATGTTTCGGCTGGCAATTTCTTGCGCTAAAGAGCGAGTAAAACCCTCTAGTCCGGCCTTAGCCGCAGCATAATTCGCTTGCCCAGCATTACCTGTGGTGCCAATGATAGAGCTGATATTAATGATGCTTCCAGCCTTTTGCTTAAGCATGGGCTTGGATAGTGCCTTACATACACGAAAGACGCCGGTAAGGTTGGTGTTGATGACATTGTTCCAGTCGTCTTCATTAAGACGTAAGAATAAGTTATCGCGCGTAATGCCTGCATTATTAACAACAACAAAAGGCACACCAAAGTCAGACTGTAATTTAGCCAAAGCCTCGGTTGTTTGCTCGCTGTCGCCAATATTCAAGACAAGCGCGTCATGTTCAAGACCAGACTCTTGCAATGAAGCGCGGAGCTTATCAACGCCAGATTCACTGGTAGCCGTACCAACAACACGATAGCCGTCTGCAATTAAGCGCTGCGCAATGGCAAAGCCAATACCGCGAGACGCTCCAGTCACCAACGCTAGTTTTTTATCGGACATCACTCAACTCCCTGAATCTTGTCGATGGTCGCCTTCAAGCTGGAGGTGTCGCCGGTTGCGAGCATGGCCAAACCACGGTCAATTCGTTTATTCAATCCGGCAATGACCTTACCCGGGCCAAACTCAACGGCAAGCTCAGCATGGGAGCGCACAGCAGGCACAGCTCCAGTCCAATTGACCGGACTAAACAACTGAGCTAGCAATTGCTGAGGAATTTCAGCCAGCGTCGAAGTTGAATTGCTGACGTTATGATAAACAGGAAATGCAGGAGCACGCCATTTCACCGCGTTCAAATCATCAGCAAACGATTCAGCTGCCGCCTTCATTAAACTTGAATGGAATGGACCGCTCACTGCCAGTGGCAATGCACGCTTTGCACCCGCTTCTTTGGCAAGTTCAATTGCCTTAGCGATGCCTGCTTGGCTCCCTGCAATAACAACCTGCCCAGGTGCATTGAAATTAGCAGGCTCAACCACGCCCGTGGCGGACGCGTCTTCACACACTTGGCGAATAGCTGTGTCATCAAGCCCAAGAACCGCTGCCATCCCGCCTTGACCTTCTGGCACAGCGGCTTCCATTAGCTCGCCACGACGGCGAACCAGTCGAATTGCATCTGAAAAATCAATGGCATCAGCCGCAACCAGTGCAGAGTATTCGCCCAAAGAGTGACCCGCCGCCGCGGTCACATTCAACGCAGGCGCTTCTTTTTTGACAATACGCCACAATGCGGTGCTTGCGGCGAGCAATGCCGGCTGAGTATTCACGGTTTGATTGAGAAGATCGTCCGGCCCATCTTGAACCAAAGCCCACAAATCAAAGCCAAGGGCTTCAGAGGCTTCATTGAATGTGTTTTGTACTTCTGCGTATTCAGCGGCGATATCGGCGAGCATACCGACCTGCTGAGCGCCCTGACCAGGGAAGAATGCAATTACATCAGTCATTCCAGTGCCTTATCGTTATTTTTAGTTTTGTAATTCAGTCCAATACAGAAAAGATGTTGCTGAATACAGGGAATATCAAGGGTGCGTATTGTGACAATTATTTAGGCAGGATGCACCGCAAAATTACAAATGCAAACAAGGAGAGCTAGAGTTCGTCGGTAAAATCAGCCGTCAGACGATTATATTCACTTTCTAATTCACGATAATCGCGCTCTCTGACCTGCCGCACCAAATACTCAAGTGCATAACGAAAGGTTCGTTCATCAGACTTGCCGTGCGTTTTCGCTACATGGCCAGACACACCGAGTAGCATAGCACCGCCATGACGAGCCGGAGACATTTGCCGATCAATACGGCGCATCGTAGCTTTCCAAAATGGCAAAAACCACCACAGGGCTTTTGAGTGACGAAGCTCTGCACTCATCATATCGAGCAGCCACTCAATCAATCCCTCTGTAGTTTTTAACGCAATATTGCCAGAGTAGCCGTCGCAAATAACTGCATCCAAATGACCATCAAATAAACGATCCCCCTCAACAAACCCAGCATAGAGCCCTTCGAGACGGTGCGTCAACAACTCGCCAGCGGCCTTTATCGTGTCCGGACCTTTGCCTGGCTCAGACCCAATATTAAGCAAAGAGAGCGCTGGATTTTCGACACCACCCGCTCTATACCAAGCGACCGCCAAGTAGGCGAGCTGCAAGAGCTGTTCGGAGTTAACGCAAATATTGGCCCCAAGATCCATCATAAGCAGTGGCTTATCTTTGGTGGGGAGTTGCGTTGCTAAAGAAGGTCTTTCAATACCGTTTAGTGTGCCTAAAACTCGCTTCGACATCATAAGCAAGGCGGCGGTATTACCAATAGACAGTACGCCATTCGCGTCGCCTGACTTGTGCAGTTGCAAGGCCGTCATCATTGACGAGTCAGAATGCTCTCGTAATGCAGTACGCAAGGAGTCGTGCATTTTGACGTGACTTGTACAGCCAATGATTTCAACGCGGTCAGCGAAGCGGGCTAATTTCTTTTTAGCTAGGGGGTGATATTCATCTTCAAGAGGAAGAATAAGACGAACGCTCGACTCGTTCTTTAGGTACGCTTTGCACGCCCGGAACGCAACGCGGGGACCTAAGTCCCCGCCCATGGCATCAATCGCTATGTTAAGCATAGTGATTAGTTGCTGCCAGTCTCCACGACTTTCTTACCACGGTAGAAACCATCTGGAGTCACGTGGTGACGACGGTGAACTTCACCAGTCGTTGAATCAGAAGATAGTGCGATTGCACCAGTATCAACTGCATCGTGTGAACGACGCATGCCGCGACGTGAACGTGTTACTTTACTTTTTTGAACCGCCATGGGATTTGGCTCCTAGTTAAACGCTATTTCTGTTTGAGCTGCGCAAGAACTTCAAACGGATTAGGCCGCTTTAGCTCCTCAGCACTGTTATCTTTTTCAGGATTGGCATTGAATGCTGTGCATTCGCCGTCTCCATGCATTGGAAAGTCTGGAAGACAAAGTAAAATTTCGTCCTCAATTGCTTCCCAAAGTTCTAAACGACCTTCTTCACTTAGCTCAATTGGCTCTAAGCGACGAGGCAATTTCTTAGCTTGCTCATCATTAAGCACGAGACCAAGCTCGAATTCGCTGCGTATATCTGCCTGAACTTCATTCAGACAACGCTGACACTCCATTCCCACCCTGACCGAACAATCTCCTGAAAGAATCAAGAAACGCTCTGGATCACGGAAAAACTCAACATGACACTGTACAGGCGTATAAACATGCGTTGTAGCAGCAGCCAGTCGGGTTAATTTAGCGCTATCGATGATTCCCGTAAGTTGCTGATTAATATCAACTAACTTCTTGCCATCGACACGCATTGGAATCGGTGCGTCTGTCATAGTGCGCGACATCATAGGTATGTCGCCCCTCTATGTCAAAACTATTTAACACTTTGCCCTAGCGTAATACCATGGTTTGCTGCTGAAAAAAGGTGGCAACACCTTGACCAAAGCTCATGCCGAACTTTTCAACAAACTTAGCGAACGGATCTGGACGATAGGTGTAGCTCACCAGCTCGTCAGTTCCAAGCACATCGCGAGCGATCTGACTTGATGAACTAAGTCCATCTACAAGCCCCATATCAACCGCCTGCTCACCTGTCCAAACCAAACCGCTAAACATATCCGGGGTTTCATTCAGGCGCTCACCACGTCCTAGTTTTACCTGAGAAATAAACTGCTTGTGCGTTACCTTGAGCACACCCTGCCAAAATTCTTTCTCTTCTTCGTTTTGAGGTGAGAAAGGATCAAGAAAAGCTTTATGCTCGCCCGAGGTATACAGGCGACGCTCAACACCTAGCTTTTCCATAGTGTCGACAAAACCAAACCCTGAACCAATCACACCAATTGAACCTACTAGACTGGCTTTATCGGCATATATTTCATCCGCCGCCGCCGCGATGTAATACGCACCAGAGGCACCCAAATCCATAATCACTGCATACACAGGAAAATCAGGGCGGGTTTCTTTCAGGCGACGAATCTCATCAAAAATATAACCCGACTGAACCGGGCTTCCGCCTGGACTATTAATGCGAAGAATAACACCTAACGCTTCGTCTGCATCAAAGGCATCGCGCAAAGAGCCAATAATGTTATCCGCACTGGCTTCTTGGTCGGCAGCAATCACACCATTTACTTCAATAATGGCAGCATGAGGGCCGGACACAAAACCACCTTTATCGCCCGCTTTATCATTAGCGGTATATACAACCGCCATAATAATGAACAAGTAAGAAAAGGTCAGGAGCTTGAAGAATATTCCCCAGCGACGTGACGTGCGCTGTTCTTTTTGCGACGCCATCAGCGCCTTTTCAATTAACTTCCACTCTTTGCTGTCATCCGTCGGACGACTGGTATTCTGGTTATCCATTTATCTCTATCCACGTTTCAAGTTCTGAGATGCTATGACATATAGCCAATGGCCCACAAGCCTGCAATACATCTTCTTCATGCGCGCCATGACTCATTGCCACGGAATCTATTCCCGCTGCCGCAGCCATATCTAAGTCATAAGAGGTATCGCCAATCATTAGTGCCCTAGTTGATGGGATGTTTAATACCGATAATATTTCATTGAGCATTAGTGGATCTGGCTTTGATAAGGTCTCATCTGCGCAGCGGGTAATATCAAATTGCGATTCAAGTTTTAGGTCAGCAAGTATGCGATCTAGTCCTTTTCGGCTTTTTCCTGTTGCGACAGCCGTTTTTCTTTTCACCCTAAGACGCGACAGCATGACCTCCGCACCTTCAAATAAACTCATATCAATCTGACTATCACTTACAAAGTAGCGCGCATATGCGTTACGCATTGGCGTCATCTGTTCGGCGGCGACACCAGGCCAAACGGTACGTATGGCCTCAGGCAGACCTAGGCCAATGATATTTTGCACGTTAGCGTCAGGCACTTCTGGGAGGCCACATTCTTTAGCCGCACGCTGCATGCTATCCACAATGCGCCCAGTTGAATCTGCTAGTGTTCCATCCCAGTCGAAAATAATTAAATCGTATTTCATTTAGTGATCTCTTTGCTTGGCGACTCAGTCAGGTACTTAGAAGACAAATCAACCTCACACCCGGCATTACGAAATATATTGCGAAGCTCTTTATCCGGAGTCGCTTCTAAGTGAAGTTTTTCACCATTTAAAGGGTTGGTAAAAGACAGCCGCCAAGCATGCAAACACAAGCGGCGAATACCCGATTCTTTATCGGCAAGCGCTTCAATGCGATCGCTGTACTTTTCGTCACCCGCGATAATGTGACCTTGAGATAAGGTATGTACGCGAATTTGATGTGTTCGCCCTGTCACCGGCTCAGCTTCGATCAAGGAGTAGCGCCCCGCCGCCGCCAAAAGGCGAGTTTTTGTATGGCAGGATTTGCCCTCTTCACTGACCACGACAATTCGCTCGCCAGATTTGCGCTCGGTACGTAATAAAGGAAGGCGTATGTCCGTCGTTGCTTTATCCCAACGACCATGCACTAAAGCCAAGTAGCGTTTGCGAATGCCTTTTTTATCAACCAACATTTTTTGCAGCACCGTTAGCACTTTACGCTTTTTCGCGACGAGGATGACGCCAGACGTATCCCTATCGAGACGATGCACCAACTCCAAAAACTCATGATTCGGGCGCAGCTTGCGCAATGCCTCAATCAATCCTAACGACACTCCACTACCACCATGCACCGCCAACCCGTGCGGTTTATTAACCGCAATCAGGCCGTCGTCTTCATAGAGAATAGAGTTATCTAGGATACCCTGCAGTGCAGGCGACACATCAGGCACTTCAGCCGCATCAGGCAGCCTTACTGGAGGCACACGCACTATATCTCCGGACTTAATGCGGGTATCGGCTTTCACCCGGCCTTTATTTACTCGTACCTCACCCTTACGAATGATGCGATACACCAAGGTTTTAGGGGCGCCTTTGAGCAAATAGATTAAAAAGTTGTCGATTCGTTGCCCGTCGTTACCATCATCTACAGTAACCATGGAGACTTTTGAAGCATCGATCTGAGGTCTGGACATCAGGTATCCGTGTTTAAAAGGGATTAATTCGCACAGGTGTTTGCTGCCACTGTACATTGTTGCTATATTCAGCCCGTTCGGGTGTTAACAGAGCTACAAGAAGCGAATCTGATGATATTCAGAGTCCGCTCCCCGACAGGCCGATAAGCGGCCAAGTATAAAGGAAGAAGCGAGACGGTAAAAACGCTTCCTCAAATTGATTCGGCGGAGCTCTTAATGACGCTCTGCCCGGTGAGATAAACCAGCAGCTACCTGCAGGCAATCTCGCATTATCAAATTATGGACAGTGTCGGTGACCCTTAATAACAGGCACCCATGCTCATCGGGACGCAACAAGTAAGACGGCCCCGCAGGCAGAGCACCCATAAATATTTTGGTAATAACCGGCCCAGTAGGCCGTGATGAACACTGCGAAAGCGATCCGTATATATAACTGGGCGTTAACCATTACGACCAGCGAGGTTTAAAGCCAACTGCTTAGACCGATAAGTTAGACTCGATCCCTTCGCTGCTGAACAGACACAGCAGAAAAGCCTGCGTTGCCAGTGGGTACGTTGCCCTAATGAGTAAAACGTACCAGCATGAAAAGAATGCTAATAAACGCAACCCAACCAGAAGAGTTGCGTGTTGCTTTGGTCGATGGTCAGAAATTATATGACTTGGACATCGAATCCGGCTCTCGTGAGCAAAAAAAATCCAACGTTTACAAAGGTAAAATCACACGTATCGAGCCTAGCCTCGAAGCGGCCTTTGTTGACTTCGGCGCTGAGCGCCACGGCTTCCTACCGCTAAAAGAAATCTCTCGCGAATACTTCTGCAAAGATCCAGGCCCCGGCCGTATCAGCATTAAAGAAGTCCTACGCGAAGGCCAAGAAGTTATCGTTCAGGTTGATAAAGAAGAACGTGGCAACAAGGGCGCTGCCCTGACCACTCAAGCAAGCCTTGCCGGTCGCTATCTTGTATTGATGCCAAACAACGCTCGAGCTGGCGGCATATCTCGCCGCATTGAAGGCGACGAACGCACACAGCTGCGTGATGCCATGAAAGGCGTTACCGTACCTGACAAAATGGGCGTTATCGTTCGTACGGCAGGCATTGGTCGCTCAAGCGAAGAACTACAAAACGATTTGGATTACCTAGTACACCTATGGGAAGCCATCACTCGTGCCTCAGAAGAACGCAGCGCACCTGCCCTGTTACTTCAAGAAAGCAACGTCATCATTCGTGCGATTCGCGACTACCTACGCCATGACATCGGCGAAGTACTGATAGATACCAAAGAAGCTCACAACGAAGCTCTGGCTTTTGTTGAACAGGTAATGCCTCAGTACCAAAACAAATTCAAGCGCTATAACGATCCGGTTCCGCTATTCAATCGCTACCAGATTGAGAGTCAAATCGAGAGCGCCTTCCAGCGTGAAGTTAAACTTCCTTCTGGTGGTTCTATTGTTATTGACCCAACCGAAGCATTGGTTTCTATCGACATCAACTCAGCCCGCGCGACCAAAGGCGCTGACATCGAAGAGACAGCTGTAAACACCAACCTAGAAGCGGCGGATGAAATTGCACGTCAATTGCGCCTGCGCGACATGGGTGGTTTGGTTGTTATCGACTTCATTGACATGATGGCCAACAAAAACCAGCGTGAAGTTGAAACTCGCCTAAAGCGCGCACTAGAAATTGACCGCGCACGCGTACAGGTGGGTCGTATTTCACGCTTTGGCTTAATGGAAATGTCACGCCAACGTTTACGCCCATCTTTGGACGAAACCGCATCACACGTATGCCCTCGCTGTAGTGGTACCGGCGTTGTACGCGACACTAAATCTGCAAGCTTGTCGATTCTTCGTTTAATTGAAGAAGAAGCTGCAAAAGACAATACTGCACAGGTTCGCGCTATTGTTCCTGTCTCAGTGGCGTCATTCTTATTGAATGAAAAACGCGCCTTGATTGCTGGCGTTGAACAGCGTCATAAGTGTTTGGTGATGATCCTTCCTAATCCAAATATGGAAACGCCGCATTACGAAGTTCAGCGTTTACGTCCAGACGATACTCTCGTTGGTGAAGTGAGTTTCGAGCACCGCTTTGACGAAGAAGAGCCAGAGCATCTTTCAGAAGCAATGAATGTAGAGGTAGCACCGCAACAAGAAGCGGCTGTCAGCACAGTTTCTCGCCCGGTTGCGCCTACAACACCAACTAAAACGACCGCAGCGGCACCAAGCAGCAGTGGTGGTCTATGGGGCCGTATAGGTCAAGCTATCAGCACATTGTTTGATAGCGAAAACGACACTAAAGCGACGCCTACACCATCAACTCGCCGCGAAGTTAAAGTTAAACCGGAGCCGCGCAAGAAGACTTCGAGTCGTAACAACGATCGTAAATCTGACAGCTCGCGCAAATCAGATGGCGACAAGCGCGACAACAATCGCCAAGACCGCAATCGTGCAGATTTAGGTCGTAATTCTGACAACGGCCGCAATCGTAAAGATGCTAACGGCAGCGATGATAACCAACGCAAAAATGGTCGCAATCGTCGCAACGAACCTCGTAACGACACACGCAATGATTCTCGCAATGACAAGCGTGCAGAAAAGTCTGAAGACAGCAACGGCAATGCGAAACGCCAGAGCAGAAAGCCTACAGACAGCGCAAACGAGAACCCCAACGCCAAGCGCGCACCTCGCCGTGATCGCAGCAAAGGGAATGAACCTCGTCCGCCTGCGGCAAAACAGGCCCTTAGCGACTCAACCGACAACGATGCCGTAAATGGTAACGTTGCCATTGAGACGGCAAGCGATCAAAGCAATGCTCAGCAAGCACCTCAGGCAGCTAAACCAAACACTGCAACTGAAGCGAATGCCGAAAGCACAAGCAATCGTCGCCGTGGTGGCCGCCGTCGCACTCGTAGCCCGCGTGTCGACAAGGCTGAGAATGCAATTCCGGAAGCAAATACTCAGGCGGATGCGACAGCAGCTAAAGACCCACAGGCAGAGGCGCCTAAAGTAGAGGCACCTAAAGTAGAATCACCTAAACCAGAAACGCCAAAAGCTGAAAGCCCTAAGGTGGAATCAGTTAAGGTCGAAGCTGCTCCAGATGAAGCGCCCAGCGAAGCTCCTAAATCAGAAGCAGCACCGGTTAAAACTCCACAGCCTGAAACGCCTAAAGTTGAAGCTGAATCAGCCAATACTGAAACGCCTAAAGCTGCAGTTTCTAAGCCAGATGCGCCAAAACCAGAGACTCAGAAATCAGAGGCAACTAAATCAGAGCCCCTTAAGGCAGAAACGGTACAGGATGAAACTGCTAGCTCAGAAGTCTCTAATGCTGAAGCTCCTAAGCCAGAAATGCCAAAGACTGATGCGCCAGCTCCTAGGTCTAGACCTCGCAAGCCTGCAAAACCAAAGGCCGAGACTCCTAAACAAGAAGCTGCTCCGGCAAAAGCAGAAAGCCCTAAGGCAGAAGAAACGCCTAAAGCTGAAGCACCTAAACCAGAAGGAAGCACTGAAACTGCGAGCAAACCTCGTCGTCGCCGTCGCACTCCTTCTTCTGGTCGCGCACCGAATGATCCGCGCAATAACGACAATAGCAATGAAGCGAAGACGGAGAAGTCTGAAGATTAATATTCAGACTCTCTAGTCAACAAAAAGCCCGCAATTGCGGGCTTTTTGTTGCGTGCGATTTGATGCAACACCCTAACTGATACTGCATCAACCAGACTTCATTGAGATATCAAAAGGTATCGCCCGGTATACGCGCCCACCCTTCCATAATGACCCGCGCACTGCGGCTCATGACCGCTTTTTTCGCAGTCCATTCACCATTGACCTGCTCGGCCGCCGCACCTACGCGTAGCGTGCCTGATGGGTGCCCAAACGTCACTGAGTCACGCTCTTCGCCGCCGGCGGCAAGATTTACCAACGTGCCTGGTACTGCCGCAGCGGTCGCAATGGCCACCGAGGCAGTGCCCATCATAGCGTGGTGCAGCTTACCCATAGACAGCGCACGGACGCACACATCAATATCAGAATCAGAAATTGCTTTACCACTTGAAGAGTCGTAAGCCGTTGCTGGTGCAACGAATGCAATCTTAGGCGTATGCTGACGAGCTACGGCTTCAGAAATATTTGAGATCAATCCCATTTTTACCGCGCCATAAGCCCGCATGGTTTCGAATCGCGCAAGTGCATCGGCGTCTGAGTTAATGTCTTTTTGCAGTTCAGTGCCCTTATAACCAATATCCGCCGCATTAACGAAAATAGTCGGAATGCCGGCGTTAATCATGGTTGCCTTAAAGGTTCCGATTCCGGGTACTTCAAGATCATCGACCAAATTTCCTGTTGGGAACATGGAGCCTTCACCATCAGCAGGATCCATAAACTCGACAACCACTTCAGCTGCTGGGAAGGTCACACCATCCAACTCAAAGTCGCCGGTTTCTTGCACTTCACCATTCGTAATTGGCACATGCGCAATAATGGTTTTACTGATGTTTTTCTGCCAGATACGAACCACACAAATACCATTCTCAGGTATACGATCTACATCGACCAAGCCCTTGCTGATGGCAAATGCACCAACAGCGGCGGTTAAGTTGCCACAATTACCTGACCAATCAACAAACGCTTTATTAATGGCAACTTGGCCAAAAAGGTAGTCAACGTCATGATCCCCCTGCTCACTTTTTGCCAAAATCACAGTTTTAGAGGTGCTTGACGTCGCCCCACCCATGCCATCAATCTGCTGGCCGTATGGGTCAGGACTGCCAATAATACGAAGTAACATAGCATCACGTGCAGGGCCAGGCACCTGGCAAGCTTCCGGCAAGTCGTTAAGGCTCAAAAATACACCTTTAGAGGTGCCGCCTCGCATGTAAGTGGCAGGAATTTTAATTTGCGGTGCGTGACTCATGATTGATTGATTTCCATGTGATAACAGAGTGAAATTAAAATAGTTAGACAACTATACTTGAGCGAAAGTATACCGAACATGGCCCGACAGAGTCAGGCCATATTGATGATGAGGTAGAGATTACAGCCACTTTACGTCGCGTAAGAAAGCACCTGAACGATATTTCTCACTAATCCTTGAACCTCTACAGAAAATGAATTTGCCAACGTCTGGATACGCCATAACAATAAGCACTACCACTAAGGTAGAAGAAATAGAGTACCGAAAAGGTCGACTAAATCAATTTCAATCTTTCTACCATTGACTCTACCGCATCCCTCAAACCAACCACGAATACTTCAACACATAAACAGTAGCTATCAAGAATTTGAGCTCTCAATTTCTTGTATTTTTTTGTCTAGTTCATCAACTTCAGACATCAGTTTAGAGTATGTTTTGATATCACCATTTCTCTGATATTGCATAGCTTGTTCAAGTAACGCCAAGTGTTGTTTTTTAAGCTTTTTGATTGGATCACTTTTGAAAAAAGAAAACATGAGTCACTCCGTTAATTTCAAAGTTAGGATATGAATAATTAGCCTAATGATAATTTTTTAGAATTACACCTAAAATCAATGATCACCTCGAAATCAACGAACCTGCCCCTTAAATATGCCCCTTAAATATGCCCCTTAAATATGCCCCTGAAATATGCCCCTGAAATATGCCCCTTGAAAGTCTGCTGTTTTGATTAAGTACATCCTGGCAGATTGAAACACTCAACCTTTGACAGCAAACCACAAAAAAAGCCCACTCTCGTTGCCGAAAGCAGGCTTTCTTAGGACTTAGCTAACGTTTTACATTATGCTTTTTTCAGGAAGTCCTGAGCAAACTTCTGCAATACGCCACCGGCATTGTAGGTGATAACTTCGTCCGCGGTATCCAAACGACAAGTCACTGGTACTTCAACAACATCGCCGTTTTTGCGCGTGATGACTAGCGTTAGATCACAACGTGCTGAACGCTCACCGACCACGTCATAGGTCTCCGTGCCGTCTAGGCTAAGTGTTTTACGTGTGGTGCCTTCTTTAAACTGTACAGGCAGTACGCCCATACCGATCAAGTTAGTACGGTGAATACGCTCAAAGCCTTCGGCAACAATCACTTCAACACCGGCCAAGCGAACACCCTTAGCAGCCCAGTCACGCGATGAGCCCTGACCGTAGTCAGCACCAGCAACAATAATCAGCGGCTGCTTGCGTTCCATGTAGGTTTCAATCGCTTCCCACATGCGAGTCACTTTACCTTCGGGTTCGATACGCGCCAGTGAGCCTTGTTTCACTTCGCCATTATCGTCCAGCACCATTTCATTCAACAGTTTCGGATTGGCGAAGGTCGCACGCTGTGCCGTGAGGTGATCACCACGGTGCGTTGCATAGGAGTTGAAGTCTTCTTCCGGGACGCCCATTTTGTGCAGGTACTCACCCGCCGCGCTGCTCATCAAAATTGCGTTTGATGGTGACAGGTGATCGGTCGTGATGTTATCTGGCAATACGGCTAACGGACGCATGCCTTTCAGACTACGCTCACCAGCAAGCGCACCTTCCCAATACGGCGGACGACGAATATAGGTACTCATTGGACGCCAGTCGTATAGAGGGCTTTCCGCTTTTGTTGCTTCGCCAAGATCGAACATCGGAATGTAGATCTCGCGAAACTGTTCTGGCTTCACACTCTCTTTTACGATGGCGTCGATTTCTTCATCCGAAGGCCAGATGTCTTTTAAGCGAATTTCTTTGCCATCGACTACAGCCAAGACATCTTGTTCAATGTCAAAACGCATGGTGCCCGCAATCGCGTAGGCAACCACAAGTGGTGGCGACGCTAAAAAGGCTTGCTTCGCGTATGGGTGAATACGGCCATCGAAGTTACGGTTACCAGAGAGGACAGCGGTAGCGTATAAATCACGGTCAATGATTTCTTGCTGAATCACAGGATCAAGCGCGCCAGACATACCATTACAGGTAGTACAAGCAAACGCGACGATACCGAAACCTAGCTTTTCAAGCTCAGGCAGCAGGCCTGCTTCTTTCAAATACAGCTCAGCAACTTTTGAACCCGGCGCAAACGAAGACTTCACCCAAGGTTTGCGCACTAAGCCTAGCTCGTTAGCTTTTTTCGCTACTAAACCTGCCGCTACGACGTTGCGCGGATTCGAGGTATTGGTACAAGAAGTGATTGCTGCAATAATCACTGCACCATCTGGCATTAAGCCCTGTTCTTCTTCGGCTTTAGCCGCAGCTAAGTTTTTGGCGATGCCTTTGGCAGCGAGATCCGCCGTTGAAACGCGTGCATGCGGGTTTGATGGACCAGCCATGTTACGACCAACACTTGAAAGATCGAAGCTTAATACGCGTTCGTATTCAGCGTCTTTTAGGGTGTCTGCCCATAGGCCGGTTTCTTTAGCGAACTGCTCTACCAATTCAACCTGAGGCGCTTCACGGCCCGTCAGTGTTAAGTACTCAATGGTTTGTTCGTCAATGTAGAACATAGCCGCTGTCGCGCCGTATTCTGGGGTCATGTTGGAAATCGTTGCCCGGTCGCCGATGGTTAGGCTTGATGCGCCTTCACCAAAGAACTCTAGGTAGGCACCTACCACACGTTCTTTGCGCAAGAATTCCGTTAACGCCAATACGATATCGGTGGCAGTAATGCCCGGCTGGCGTTTGCCAGTCAGCTCTACACCAACGATGTCAGGAAGGCGCATCATAGATGGATGACCCAGCATGACGGTTTCGGCTTCAAGCCCGCCAACACCGACCGAGATTACACCGAGCGCATCAACGTGCGGCGTGTGTGAATCGGTACCAACACAGGTATCTGGGAAAGCAACACCTTCGCGTACCTGAACCACCGGAGACATTTTCTCTAGGTTGATTTGGTGCATGATGCCGTTACCGGCTGGAATCACATCAACGTTATCGAATGCAGTTTTGGTCCATTCGATAAAGTGGAAGCGGTCTTCGTTACGGCGCTCTTCAATGTCGCGGTTTTTCTGGAAAGCATCCGGATCAAAACCACCGCATTCAACCGCCAGAGAGTGGTCAACAATCAGCTGGGTTTGAACCACCGGGTTTACTTTGGATGGGTCGCCGCCTTGCGCAGCAATCGCATCACGCAAACCAGCAAGGTCGACTAATGCAGTCTGACCAAGAATGTCGTGAGTTACGACACGCGCTGGATACCAAGGAAAATCAAGATCACGTTTGCGCTCAATAAACTGGCTCAATGCATCGTTAAGCTCACTCGGCTCGCAGCGGCGAACCAGCTGCTCAGCCAAAATACGTGAGGTGTATGGCAAGCCATCGTAGGCACCCGGCTTGATCGCATCAATCGCGGCGCGTGTATCGAAATAATCTAGGCTAGTGCCCGGAAGATTTTTACGGAAATTAGTATTCATTAAGATCTCTCAGATTCTTATCGCGTAAACGGCAAAAGGCCGCTCCATTAAAAATGAAGCAGCCTGTTATTCTTTAATGTTAGCGTGCGCTGATCGGACCAACTTCACGCGGTTCAACACCGACGTAATCTGCACTTGGGCGAATAATGCGGTTGTCAGCACGTTGCTCCATGACGTGTGCAGCCCAGCCAGTTAGGCGGCTACATACGAAGATCGGCGTAAACAATTTAGTTGGGATGCCCATATAGTTGTACGCAGATGCGTGGAAGAAGTCAGCGTTACAGAACAATTTCTTCTCGCGCCACATGACCGCCTCACAACGTACCGATACATCGTACAAGTTAGTATCGCCGTTTTTCTGCGCGAGCTTCTCAGACCATTCTTTAATCACGGCATTACGCGGATCAGACTCACGGTAGATGGCGTGGCCAAAACCCATGATTTTATCTTTGCGTGCCAGCATGCCCATGATTTGCTCTTCGGCTTGCTCTGGGCTGGTCATGTTTTCAATCAGCTCCATCGCCGCTTCGTTAGCGCCACCGTGTAGCGGGCCGCGAAGTGAACCAATCGCACCAGTCACACAGGAGTGCATATCGCTCAGCGTTGAGGCACAAACGCGTGCGGTAAAAGTAGACGCGTTAAATTCGTGCTCAGCGTATAAAATAAGTGACGCCTGCATGACCTGAACGTGAAGCTCTGATGGCTTCTCGTCGTGCAAGGTCCACAAGAACTGTTCAGCGATTGAATCGGCATCAGTTTCAACATCCACACGCTTGCCGTTATGGCTGAAGTTGTACCAGTAGTTAATCATGCCTGGGAAAGCCGCCAACATACGGTCAGTCACTTGCTGCTGTGCGTCGAAGCTTTCTTCAGTTTCAAGATTACCCAGCATAGAGCAACCGGTGCGCATCACGTCCATCGGGTGGGCTGTAGCTGGAATTTGCTCAAGTACGGTTTTTAGCGCTTCTGGCAATGCACGCATCGACTTCAAGCTGGCTTTGTATTCGTCCAATTGAGTTTGAGTCGGCAGCTCACCTTTTAATATCAGGTAAGCCACTTCTTCAAACACGCAGTTGGCTGCCAAATCTTTTACATCGTAACCACGGTAAGTAAGACCCGATCCAGTTTGACCAACCGTTGAAAGGGCCGTTTTACCTGCCACTTGGCCACGAAGGCCTGCGCCGCTTAGTTCTTTTGCCATTCTTATTCGCTCCTGGGGTTGAAGGAGACATCAGTTAGCAACTGTACGTCTCAACTCACCCCCTAACTCAAAGTTAATAAATTATTTAAAAGTAATCGCCAAGCATTTGATTTTATTCAATTACTTATTTTTACCTTCTGCAAAAAGTGCATCTAGCTTTTGTTCAAAATCGTGGTAGTTCAAGTAGTCGTACAGCTCCATACGAGTCTGCATAATATCGACAACCTTGCGCTGATCGCCTTCTTCCAAGATGCTTTTGTAAACAGTTTCGGCCGCTTTGTTCATTGCTCGGAAAGCACTCAATGGGTAAAGCACCATTGCAGCACCCCACTCGCCTAACTGCTCACGATTCCACAGTTCAGTCTGACCAAACTCCGTAATGTTCGCCAACAGCGGGACATCAATAGCTGCTGCAAATTTACGGTAGTCTTCTTCGGTTTTAATGGCTTCAGCAAAAATACCATCCGCGCCTGCTTCGATACACGCTTGTGCACGCTCAATGGCGGCGTCTAGGCCTTCTTGAGCAAACGCATCCGTACGAGCCATGATAAAGAAGCTTGGATCGATACGAGCATCTACAGCCGCTTTAATACGATCAACCATTTCTTGCTGAGATACGATTTCTTTGTTTGGACGATGACCACAACGCTTTTGCGCTACCTGGTCTTCCAAGTGTACCGCCGCAGCACCGGCTTTTTCCATCTGCTCAATGGTACGCTTAATGTTGAACGCGCCACCCCAACCTGTGTCGATATCTACTAACAAAGGCAACGAAGACGCCGCTGTAATACGACGTACATCTTCTACAACATCATTCAGAGATGTCATACCCAAATCAGGCAGGCCGTAAGAGGCGTTGGCAACACCACCGCCTGACAAGTATATCGCCTGATGGCCGATACGCTCAGCCATCATGGCCGCGTATGCGTTGATCGTACCAACAACCTGCAAGGGTTTATTGTCTTCTAGTGCCTTACGAAATTTCTGGCCTGGGGTCATGATTAAGGTCTCCTGTGCCTGTTTGGATTTTAAATGCCTGATTCTGTGCTTTCACGAACCATACGTTGTTCAAGGTTAGTCAACGACGCCTGAATGTGGCGACGCATTAATAATTCAGCCAGCTCTGCATCCCTAGCGGCGATCGCTTCAACGATGCGCTGATGTTCACCCAATGCCTGTTGAGGGCGTTTACTGCTGGTGCTGGTTTGATAGCGATACATACGAATGATGTGATAAAGATCGCCACATAACATCTGATGAAGACGACGATTCTTACTGCCTTCGATGATACGAAAATGAAAATCAAGATTGCCTGACTTTTGATAGTAACTTTGGCCTTGATCGGCTTCGATGGTTCGAGCGTGCTCTAAGAGTAATTCTTGCAGTGCAGCGACTTCACTGTCCGTCATGCGCTCAGCCGCTAAGCGACAAGCCATGCTTTCAAGCTCAAGACGAACCTCATAGATGTCTCGTAATTCTTCAAGCGATAGAGAAACGACTCTGGCACCAGCATGAGGGACACGCACCACTAGATTTCGAGCTTCTAGCTTTTGTATGGCTTCGCGCATTGGCGCACGACTGCCACCATAACGATCGACCAACGCCTGTTCAGACAAACGTTCCCCCGGACGAATCTCACCTCGCACAATGGCGGTAGCTAATTCGGAGAAAACTTTCTCGGCTAGGGTTTGGTTGTCGGACATAGATTGTCTACAAAACTAAATCAGTGGCGCTATATTACGCCCTATTACCAGAGAATCAATACCACCAAAGACTACATTGTATACAATCCCCTGCATTCTCAATCTAAATAGGCACAAAAAAGCCCAGACTAAAGCTGGGCTTCATTATTTAAGTGAGATCTACGAGCAAGTAGACATCACTCAGGCATACTTAACGCTTGTGGCGACACAATGATGCCGTTGTTGTCGGCGTACACATACTGTCCAGGTACAAACTCTACCCCGCCAAATTTGACGACAACATTAACATCACCCAAACCGCGCTTTTCAGTTTTTAATGGGTTTGTTGCCAAGGCCTGCACACCTAACTCGGTTTCCATAATCACATCAACATCGCGAATGCAGCCGTAGATAACAATTCCCTGCCAGCCATTCTTTGCCGCTTTTTCTGCCAGCATATCGCCCAACAGTGCATTACGCATAGAACCGCCGCCATCCACCACCATGACCTTGCCAGTGCCATCGGTATCAACCAGCTCTTTCACTTTGGAGTTATCTTCGTGACACTTAACTGTAATGATTTCTCCACCGAATGACTCTCGGCCACCGTAATTGTTGAACATCGGCTCAACCACAGTAATTAGATCTGGGTACTCATCACATAGGTCTGGTGTTACGTAATTTGTCATCAGGCTTCCCCTTTCTTAAATATTCAATCAGTTAACTTGCTAAACATATCGATGCTTCGCACCTTATAGCGAATATGCTCTGGCTTGGCTACTTGTGCGGCGTTTATCATCGCCTTGGCCACAGTGGCTCCTTCTCGGGCGCTGAAGTTTCCCAGCCAGTTCGGTGTCATGACCATACTTGCGAGACTTTCTCCAGAACGACTCTCTGATCGCTCACCGAGCAATAATGAAGGTTGCCAAAACTGAAGCGTATCTGGATTTAAACGCTCAACACTGGCCTCCATCTGGCCCTTGATGCGATTGTAAAAAAACAGTGATTTATCATTAGCCCCAAGAGCACTCACAATTGAAAGCAAACTTGCCCCCGCCGCGACGGCTGAAGTTGCTGTTTTTATAACTAGATCTCGATCTACCTTAACTAATCCAGCTTTTCCGGATTGTTTTTGAGTAGTCCCCAGCGCACAGAAAAATTCATCGACGCCATCCGGCAACTTAGCGTCAAAATCGAGCCAGACTAATCGTCCATTCATCTGCATGTCGTGATATTCGCTAGGACACAGAGAACGTGCTTGAACAATCACACAGCGATAATGCTCACTTTGCAACAGTAGCCTGAGCAAATGAGAGCCAATCAAGCCTGTTGCTCCCACTAAGAAAGCCGTCTTAGGGGCACCCTCTTTGTTATTGCTCAACATAATGCCTTATGGCCATAGGCGCTCAGCCATTGACTGATCCTCGGCCAGACATCAGCCTCAGCTTCTGGGCTTACGACCATATCAACATGAGAAAAATCTTTCGAGAACCCCGTAGATTTACCCAATAACAACTCTTCTTTTGGCCCGCCATACATGCGATAAAACCGCTGACAGTATTTGGCTGGGTCAGTTGTATCTGCCACGGCAGATATGCCTAGCATGGGCACATTTGCTTGCTTCCAAAGCGGCAGGAGTAGCTCGCCAGTGGATGGCGATTTCCAGCGACCGAACAGGCTGTGCCTGGCTAGGTATTCATTAATAATCCCGGCAGGTTCATTTTCTGGACCTATCTTCATTTGCCGACCATCCAGTTCTTTTTTAAACCGGACGACACCCCGAGCGATTTGACCTGCCAGTGGAGTCTGCAAACTGAGATTAGGACGAACCACTTGTGTTCCCATCATCACAAAGGCAGGTGGCGGAGTCGCGAAGGCTTGCAATGAAACAGCCGTAGCTATCACAGTACCGCCCAACGAATGTCCTAACCAAGCAGGGGATTTCCCCGTTTGCTCCTGGATAAACTCATGAATCGCCGGAACATCATACCGAGCATAACGCTCTGCTGTATTGTTTTCGTAGTCATCATTTCTAGGGGATTGACCATGACCACGGTGCTCCATCATCCACACATCCATACCTTGCTCTACCAAGTATGATGCCAAGCCACGACCTTTTTGCGACAACCAAAAGCCACGATTGGTAAAGCTGCCGTGTACTAGCACAACGGGAGCTCCACGCTTTTCGGTTTCTTGATCGGCCTTCCCCAGGCGGGACAACGCAACCTGAACACTTTGGTCCGGATCGCGATTATGCTTTACCAGATAAATATCTTCTGACAGACCACCAAGTATATCGGCGCGCAAAAGCGTTACTGGAAACAGCTCACTGCTGCTCTTCATAGAGTGTTGTTGTCCTTAGTCCTGTTTGTTGGCAAGAAAAAACCAAGTATCCAGTACCGAATCTGGATTCAAAGAAATACTGTCGATTCCCTTATCCATCAACCAACGTGCAAAGTCGGGATGATCTGATGGGCCCTGGCCACAAATTCCAATGTACTTATCTGCTTTTTTACAGGCATTAATTGCATTTTCGAGCAGGGCTAAAATTGCTTCATTACGCTCATCAAATAAATGGGCAATGATTCCTGAGTCTCGATCCAAACCAAGGGTAAGCTGGGTCAAATCATTAGAGCCCACTGAGAATCCATCAAAGTGCTCTAAGAATTTTTCAGCCAAAATAGCATTGGCTGGTAGCTCACACATCATAATCAAACGCAGACCGTTTTCTCCGCGCTTTAATCCATTTTCTTCGAGCAGTTCTACCACTTGCGCCGCCTCACCAACGGTACGAACAAAAGGCACCATAATTTCTACGTTGGTGAAACCCATGTCGTCACGTACCTTTTTCATGGCTCGACATTCTAGCTCAAAACAGTCACGGAACTTTTTAGAGATATAGCGTGACGCACCCCGGAAGCCTAACATCGGGTTTTCTTCTTCCGGCTCAAATAAGCGACCGCCAATTAAATTGGCGTATTCATTCGATTTAAAATCAGACAACCGCACGATAACTTTCTTTGGCCAAAAAGCGGCGGCCAAGGTAGAAATGCCTTCGACCAACTTATCGATATAAAAATCAACTGGCTCAGCATAACCCGACGTTCGACGTTCAACCGTGGCTTTAACATCATCAGGTAACTGGTCAAAGTTCAGTAGCGCCTTAGGGTGTACACCAATCATGCGGTTAATAATGAATTCTAAACGAGCCAAGCCAACTCCAGCATTGGGCAAAGATTGGAAGTCAAAGGCACGGTCAGGGTTGCCTACGTTCATCATCAATTTCAAATCAAGATCTGGCATCGATTCGACACTATTGGTACGAACATCAAAGTCCAATGCGCCTTCGTACACATATCCTGTATCGCCTTCTGCACAAGATACCGTCACTTCCTGACCATCAACTAAACGTTCGGTCGCATCGTCACACCCTACCACCGCAGGAATACCAAGTTCGCGAGCAATGATCGCCGCGTGGCACGTACGCCCACCACGGTTAGTTACGATGGCGGCCGAGCGTTTCATTACAGGTTCCCAATCAGGGTCGGTCATGTCCGCCACAAGGATTTCACCGTCTTGAACTTGATCCATATCGTCGATGTGATCAATAACGCGCACCCGCCCCTTGCCGATACGGTGACCAACACTGCGGCCTTCCGCTAGAATCTTGCCGGTTTCTTTTAGCAGGTAGCGCTCCATAACTTGCTTGCTACTGCGGCTTTTCACTGTTTCAGGGCGAGCCTGTACTATGTATAGCTTTCCGTCGTCGCCATCTTTGGCCCATTCGATATCCATCGGGCGGCCATAATGTTTTTCAATAATCACAGCTTGACGACCAAGTGCTTCGACCTCATCGTCAGTGATAGAGAATATACGACGCAAATCTCGATCGACTCGCTGAGTTTCTACCGATTTGCCCACCGACGCGTCAGAGCCATAAATCATCTTAATGGCTTTAGCACCTAAATTGCGGCGCAGAATAGACGGACGGCCTTCTTCAAGATTACGCTTGTGAACATAAAACTCATCCGGGTTTACAGCACCCTGTACAACCGTCTCACCCAACCCATAAGAGGAGGTGACAAATACAACATCACTGAAGCCTGACTCAGTATCCAAGCTAAACATTACACCACTGGAGGCCGTTTCACTGCGAACCATACGTTGGATGCCTGCGGACAGCGCAACCTTATGGTGGTCGAATCCTTGATGCTCTCGATAAGCAATGGCTCGATCATTAAATAGCGAAGCGAATACATCGCGAATTGCATGTAATACATTATCGACACCAACGATATTCAAGTGTGTTTCTTGCTGCCCTGCAAATGATGCATCCGGCAAGTCTTCAGCCGTTGCAGACGACCGCACAGCAACTGCCATGGTGTCATTGCCCGCTTGGAGCTCAGCAAATGATTCACGTACCGCCGTCTCCAGTTGCGGAGGTAGCGGCGCTTCGTGTATCCAGGTTCGAATATTTTTGCCAGTAGTGGTCAGCGCAGAAATATCGTTCACATCCAAACCGTCTAGCGCTTCGGCGATTCGTTGATCCAATCCATCAAAACTTAAAAATTCACGGTATGCATCTGCCGTGGTAGCAAAACCATTTGGAACTTCGACACCCGCAGAAGCTAGGTTTCCGATCATCTCGCCAAGCGAGGCATTTTTTCCGCCTACTAGCTCAACGTCATTAATGGAAACCTGATCAAACCTGAGAACGTAATCAGTCAACGTACAACTCCTTCATTTGGTGATGCTTTCAACAACTGGGGGATTCGCCTATAGTGGCGACTGCTAATACTAAGTGGACGCCGGACATATTACCATATGAAGCGCATTGCCTATTTCATTTCTGACGGCACGGGCATTACTGCCGAGACGCTGGGCAACGCCCTGCTAGCCCAGTTTGATAAAATTGAATTCTCTAGAGACACCTTGCCATACATCGATTCTATCGAAAAGGCGAACAGCGCGGTTGAAAAGATAAACCTTGCCGCCGTCGAATCTGGCATGCCTGCCATCGTTTTTGACACTATCATTGATAAGAATATTAGAGCCATTATCGATACGGCCAATGCGTTCAAAGTGGACATTTTTGAGGCTTTTTTAAATCCTCTTGAACAAGAACTAAATACTGAAAGCTCTTACTCTGTTGGGAAATCCCACTCAGCCACCAACAGTGCCAGCTACTTAAACCGAATCGACGCTATTAATTTTGCCCTTGATAATGATGATGGCGCTCGTACTCGTCACTATGAAAATGCCGATGTTATTTTAGTAGGCGTTTCACGATCAGGGAAAACTCCGACGTGTTTATATCTTGCAATGCAGTTCGGCATTAAAGCCGCGAATTATCCATTAACCGAAGAGGATATGGACGAACTCAGCCTGCCGAAGTCACTCTTAAAGCATAAACAAAAATTGTTTGGTCTCACCATTGACCCAGAACGTTTATCTGCCATCCGTACCGAGCGAAAAGCTAATAGCCGTTATGCGTCTTTGAAGCAGTGTTATCACGAAGTTGATGAGGTTGAGTTTTTATACGAACGTGAAAACATTCCGTTCATCAGTACGACAGATAAGTCGATTGAAGAAATCTCAACACGCATCATGCAAACTACCGGCCTCAAACGCTGAGGCCGACAAAAAGCATCACTTAGCGAACTATTCCCACCCTACGTGTAACGATGCATCCATCAGGCGAGCTATTTGGCGTGGGCGGGTATAAATCAAGCCATGATCAGATTCGGGTATCTCATGGAATTGCCATTCCAATGACATGGATGCGAGTAATCGATTACGCTCGTTCATCAACTGGCCCGAAAGCCCACCGACAAAACTGCAGCCGGGCATATTAGGCACCCAAACGGCATAATCGTCGGCATGTGCTTGCAACGCTTCACCTACCGCTAAAACACCATGCGCCAGGCCAAGAGGCTTGGCCATTAAACGCTTAATAGCCAACGCGTCCATTTTCTCATCAGAACTTCTGTCTGGTGATACGGTATTTAGAAATTGAAGAAATAGATATTCAGAGTTTGGAGAAGATGAAATTTCATTACCCATATCATGATAAAGGCGCCCTCTATCAATTAAGTCGCTAACATGTGCAGACAACAAGGCGGCAGGTTCAATCAATGCAAGTGATCGCAATGAATACTGCTCACTCAAATGTAGAGCTAGCAAACCACCAAAAGAATAACCACCTAAAGAAAAATCGTTCCATTTGAAGCAACGAAGTAACTCATGAAGAGAGTCGATATATAATTCAAACCCCACTCCCCGATTAAAGCAATCGCCTACATTTAGCTGGGGGTGGAAAGCAGAACCACCCATGGATGGCAGGTCGGGAATAAGAATTTCATCCCAGTCTTGTAGGTAATTAGCAACAAATCCCCACGTCAACTCACCCGCAACTCCAGCACCATGAATAAGAAGCAGTCGGCGACACGAAGTTTTTCGATATGGCGCTCTACTAGAGGATAGCAAAACCCCTGACAACTCAGCATTGAGTGTCGTTACATTAAAATGGTGACGTTCCATCCGCCCATCGTATTTCAAGCGAAAGATCTTCTGCAGGTTTTAAGTCGGGGTAAAAGATAAAGGCAACGACCTCTGGATCTTCAATTAAAACTTTAGCTTCTTGATAAGCGACACTACGCCAAGTTTCCGCTTGCGTACCCATTTCAACATCAAGTTCAAGATGAAGTGGCTTATACTCAGAATTCAACGCAATCAGGGTACCGGATATCTCAGCCCCACGAACACGCAAAACCAAAAAACGCTGGCCTGAGCTTTTTGCAGGCTGATTACCAATGTGAAAATACCAAGCTGGACGATTTCCCATTCCAGTAATAAAAGAACGGTAGCGAGTAGGATCAAATAACTGGACAGACTTATAAGACTCTAATACAGGTTCAAACTGATCCGAAAAAGTTTCACAACAAGCTCCGGAAGTAACTTCATCCGACACACGAAAAGGCGGTGCTAGAATTGGCGACCAGCCAACGACGGCTTCACTATCATCAACAGCCTCAGACTGCACCGCTTCAGATTCAGCTTTAGAGTCAAACCTCTCTGTATGCATAACACCATTAGCATCAACCCACACATAGAACGCGGGGTTGTCTTCATCATACTGATCAAGGTTACGCTGCAACTGCTCCTCGGTAATATACTCAGTCGTATCTCCGGGAGGCGTGCTAGGAGGCTCATCCTGCTTAATGGCTGATTCTGACGTTGAAGACTTATCTTCAACGGGAGTATTGTGAATACGCCCTTGGGCATCGACCCACGTATAATATTCACCATCAGCCGCAAAAGCTGATGATGAATACATTACGACGGCGAGCAGTAAAAGAATCAGAACTTGGTACGGAAACTGATACCCGCATGACCAATCGTCAGCTTGGTATCGATATCCAGACCCGGGTAAGGGTTGGTGACAACACACGTTAAACAGTTCCGGTTTAAAGAGTTACTGGATGAAGGGTATTCGTTATTCGAGCTGGCATCCTGAGGGTCAGCATTGATGTGCTCAACTGACTTCATAAAACTCATAGAGAGATCGATAACAGTATCCAAATCCCATTGGTAACCAAGACCAACCGCATACATACGAGCGAAACCAATAGGGGCCTGAAGACTGCGAGCATCTTTAGGAATTGAACTATTACGCGGTTCAAAACCGGCACGTAACTGAATACGAGAGTTCAAGTCCATCGCCATACCTACATTGTATGTCCAGACGCTTCTAAAGCCCAAAGGCATATCCAACGTTGTATCTGTCACAATCTCAGGAGACAAGATCTTAGCAGTAGACAAAAAGCTTACCGGGCGGTCAAATTTCAAATACAAGCTGTCCCACTCATCGAAATCCGTCCAACCTAAATCTAGGTTCAAATGGAAAATATCGAAATAGCGAAATTTCACACCAGTTTGAAAATGCTGAGGATAGGTAAGCTCAGTATTTACATGCCCAGCCTCATAGGTCTGACCTTGAGGGAAAGAGAAAATCGCACCTGTGATGGCACCAATAATGGATGAGTTGAAGTTACGGAAGAAGTCAGAGAATTGCTCCGTATATTCTAATTCATACTCGCCCTTAAGTTGAGATTTGGCCTCACTTTGATAAACAGCCCCCCACTTAAACCAACCATTAGGCTCCCATAGCATACCCAAGTTGAATGAAGGTGACAGAGACTCCGTCATATCAATACTAAGCGTACCAATATCGTCGTAAGGACCAACATTACCACCACACAACGTGATAAACGGGGCTAGCGGGTCCTGCCCTGTAGGCGTACCGTCAGCTTCAAAACACCCAAACGCATCCTGCAACTCTTCAAGAACACCCACAAGAACGTTTGGCGCACGCAATTCCTGCTCTAACGCTACGGCTTGATGAGAAAATAACAAACCTGCCCCAACAGAAAACTCATCAGTTACCTGATAACCAAACGAAGGAGAAAGATAGGTCAAACGCTGAATGGCTACTTCACGGGCCTGGTAGCGGCCTGGATCATCCTTATCTTTTGAGAAACCTGCAGCCATAGGCGCATACAGTGCATTAGCAAATGTAAATTTAGAACCCGGCGGTTTAATTGACACCCCGACTGTTGGCAAAGCAACAATAGGAAGAGGTATACCAACCGTGCCTATAAAAGGGAAATAGGCGGCAACATTTGCGCGACTCTTCCCTTCATCAAGAATTGGATCTTCACTAATGGCAAGAAGACCATCTTTATCAGGATCATGATCATCAGGCAGGCTGAACTTCGCCTCTGATTTAAGCATGATATTATGAAACTGCAGCTGAAACTGACGACCATCAAGCTTCGTCAAACCCGCAGGGTTATAGTGAATATCCATAATCCCAGTCGGATCAGCAGTTACCGCATTACCCAAGGACATCGCCTTGTTATCGATAAATAAATTCTGGAGTAACTCAGCATTCGCCAGCCCCGGAACCATCATCGCCAAAAACGCAATCTTCCGCATCTTAAACCGCCATAAACTGTTAATTATTATCTTTTTATCAGTCATGACTGATCTCAGCTACCTTCCGACGGCTTTGCACCCTCGATATCAATTGGTAATGACAAACCTAAAATAATATCAGGGGAAAGCTCTGTCATACCAAAGCCAACATTCACGTTAGCAATCGTTTTAGGTGAGACACGAACACCTAAGGCGAAATTCATAATGCCACTCATCTGGCTAGACGTTTTCTGACGAGTCTCTTGCCCCGTAGATGGGCGATAAAGCACAAACTCACTCTCATGCGAGTAGGAGCCTTGGAAAGAAGCACTCAGGGATATGTCGTAAGATAGTGAATAAGCAAAACCCATCGAGAATGAAACACCAGCGCCGTTATTCACTTCCTGCAACTCCTGATCCCCACGCGCTTGCTTAAGGCCAGTTGCAGGCAAGGAATAACTACCAGACAAGGAGCCAAAAAGTACAACCGGATCAAGAACTTTCGAGGTACTTATGCCGCCACTAAGTCCGAAAGTACCACCGCCTGTTGGCAGGCTTTCATTTTCATTAATTTCGTATGGACTTACGCCAGTCGGCATACGCAATGAACCAAAATAAGTACGAGACGCCTTTCCGGGAATATATTCAGAAGGCTGAAAGCGAACCGTACTTGAAATATCACCAATGCCATAACCAGAAAGCTCGTCTTGAGTTTCAAACTTAGCAACTAATGGCAAGCGAAACCCTAAAGTGATGTTATTCGCCAAGCCGTAATCAAACGCAAAACTATTAGTAAATGAATGGCTAGCAACAGGACTAACGTCTGCATTGCGAATTACCGAAGAAGTACCACTAGGTACAATTTCAAGATCAATTCGCTGATCACCATAGTAGGTGTAATCGAAGTTATAGTTTAACGACATTCCACCTTTCTCAAGCAGCGAGTAGTTTTTTTCAGCTGCTTCAAAAACCTGCTCAAGTGCTTTTTCAGTATCAGCATCGCTATCCTGCTTGGTCAGGGCATCACGTGCACGATCGATATCTTGTGACTCATCAGCATATACTGTCTGAACAGCAGCCAAAAGTAATGTAACTGAAAGTGTTATTCCTAAACGTTTCATCATTATGCCAACCTATTTATTATTTTCTTCTATAGCGCAGATGTTTTTCAACAGACTCGCCAACAGGAATAACTACATTAAAGTTGTCAGGATCCCCTCCGCTTTCGCGGCCCTTAACAGTACTCTCAAACACATAGTTACCTTCACTGTCGATGACAGCCTTACCATTTTCATCGACCTGAAGGCCATATGAGAATTCAGCATTATTGAATGACTTATACACAGCATTGGCCAACTGGTGCTCGCTACGTATTTGAAAATGTGGGAATTCTTTAAAGGTGTTTTCCGCAATAATATAGTCAGACACAAAACGCATGTCTTCCTCGTGAAGCTCTAACCCGCTTGCAGGCTTGTGGCCGTTCGGAAACACTATAAACAAAACGTTATCGTCCCATACTTCTAGAAATCTAGACAAAGTAAAAGAAATATTACCTAGCGCTGGGTCAGCAACATAGACACGGCCATCGTACACCGAGCGGATAACAACAAAGTGTTTGAATCCCGCATATTTAATTGGCGCGATGGCTGGGTGATCTAACGTTTCAAGGTCTGATGCTTCAGCCTTGAATCCTCCTGATGGATGCCCTAGAGCTGTAACGAGACGCTTCATGTCTAACAAAGAGAAACCACGACGTTGAACAATACGCTCAGTTTCACCAAATTGAAGTAAACCCTCCATAACCTGACGCTCTTGGAAGTTTCTACCAAGATAGTAGTCAAGCAAGGTGGTTAATGCTGCGGAGCCACATGAGTAATCATATGCCTGACGCACAACGTTTTTGAATTTTTTTACAGCAAGAGGTTCAACGTTGACCACCAAATCTTCTTGGTAATCCTCATCGACAGCAATGCGCACAACCGTGTCGCCCTGCTCACGCTCGTTCACAATAGCCAACTCATGAGCCATTGCAAAACCTATGATTGATCCGAGTAATATAACAAGCACGATAGTAAGGCGGATGCCCCTCCAGTTGTTATTATAATTTTTATTGTATCGCTTTATCTTATGTTACAGAAAATACACGAAACGACCAAGCTTTTAGCACTTGTTTATGGTTTTTTTTGTAAGTAAATCAACAATTAACAACGATCTCGCAAAAACACTCAGCCATAAAAAAACCCGCCGAGGCGGGTTTTCTTACAACACAATCAACCGATCTTAGTGACCAGAGATAGTGATAGCAGCACCGTTCAATGCAATATTAGAAATTGCTAGAGAACCGATAGAAGAGCCACCCAATTCAACAGATGATACCGAAATGGTACCAGCAAGATTTACGTTTGTAATTGAAATGCCGTTATCATTGAATACCAATGTAGCATCAGTACTAATACCAGAACCTACACCATCAGTTCCGTACACCTGCAATCCTTTAAGGCCAATAGCGTTATTCAACAAAGTCACATCTGTGTTTTGATCAGTACCATTAGAGGTAATCTCAACAGAACCACCAGACATTACGATAGTTGTATCAGTATCATCCTGACCAATAGTAGTAGTACCACTAGTAAGAGTCATGTAAATAGTAGATGCACCAACTAGATTAGCGCCCATACCTAGAAGTGCAGTGTCATCAGCATTCATAGTGACACCATCATAGGTAGCACCAACTGTTGAAATATCACCAATACTCATAACCAAGTCTTGAACATTTGCAACACCAGTATCAGGGTTGATACCGCCAATAACGATATCGCCATTTTCTTCGATATCAATCTGATTATAAAGAGTTACAGTACCACCAGTAGCCGAGCCAATAGTAACACCATCGATTAAAACACCACCGTCAGTATCAGTATCACGATAAAGAATACTACCAATGCTAATCGCATTAGCACCAGTCAAAGAAATATCTAGATCGATACCAGCCTGACCAGTTGCAGCAGCCATAGACATTTCGTCCATTGCTACCAATTCAGCATTTGCAGCGAAAGATACAGCAGCGATTGACGCAGCAAGAGAAGCTTTCTTGAGGAATTTCATTATGTGCACACTCCGATTATTTTTTTTGTGTAGTACAGCGGGTCATTTACCCGTTCGCTTAATATACAAGATTCTCATCATTGAGTCACTCACACATCAAACATTGATTTACACCCTAAGGTGTTTCAATTAAGCCCCGCTACACGAGACTTGCAACCAATCTATTATGTTGTTTTCCACTTGTCTACCATTTTTTTACAAGAAGTTACGGAGAATAGCTTCTTTAACCCCACCCCATGTATAATCACGGTAAAGAAATAATGTAAAATCTTTTAAAATCAATCAGTTAGATTTCATCCTGCAATTCAAAATGGCTTAAAATGTTCACCTACAATCTAAACATCTCAGCAGCTAACTTATTGAAATCTGTGCATTTTTTAACGCAATGCGCCCTATTCCCGACTACCACAGCACATCAGCATTACAATTCACTGACATTAAGCAGTGATCCTACTGAGCCAAAAGCCTCAGGCTCAGCTTACACACTCACACTTTCACCAGACACTGGATTCAACACTCTAACAAATACCCGCGTAAGCACAGAAACTCACAGTAGCGAAGGGTTCATTTCAGGCTGGCTTGGTGTCATTGACTACCCTAACGATCAGCCCGCGATCAACAAGAGTTTTTCGTATTTCAACTTCAGCATACTAATAGACACAGAAAGCGACACCTGCACAGCCCAGTCTCTCTATGGTCTAAATCCAAGCGAGATCTCATCCATTAAGGACGAGCTCAATAGCGCTATCGAACTTTCACGCATCACAACTCAAGCAACCAAAACAAGAATATGGTCACATAGATGGGGCAAAACTCAATACAACAAGGCCTTCAACCGCGTTAAAAACTATCTTGCCAGCGGGGATACTTATCAAATCAATCTCGCAATGCCTTTTATATGTAACGACAATTTAACCAACGCCTCTCCTTACCCACTATTAACTAAGTTTAATGGGCGACACGCGTGCTATATAAAAAGAAACGACAGAACTATATTTAGCGTGTCACCAGAAAGGTTAATACGCATCAACGGCCAAGAATTAACGACCAGCCCAATTAAAGGTACAGCACCACGAAGTAATAACTTATCGATAGATAGACAAAATGCCGCAGATTTAACAGCAAGCACTAAAAACCAAGCGGAAAATCTCATGATCGTTGACTTACTACGCAACGACTTAAGCATTCATGCCCTACCGCATAGCGTAAAGGTTGAAAAACTCTACGAGCTTGAATCTCATCACAACGTACACCACCTCGTCTCAACGATAAGCGCAAAACTTAAACCCGACACCATACTGATCGACGCGATCAGGGATATATTTCCAGGTGGGTCAATTACGGGAGCGCCGAAAAAACGCGCCATGGAGATAATCAAAGAATTAGAAGCGCAACCTCGTGGCGCCTATTGCGGATCGTTTGGCTATATAGATGACAGAGGAATCTGCGACTTCAATATTTTAATCAGAACCATCGAAGCAAAAAAAGAAGGGGCTGTATGCTGGGGTGGTGGCGGCATAGTTATCGACAGTGAGCTAGAGAGCGAGTATCAAGAAATATTCAACAAGGTTCAGCAAATCTTAGACACCCCCTTATAAGTAAAGCTGGAGGGTTAACAGGGTGCCTTTTTAGGCACCCCGCCACATTACTCCGCCACTCACGTCACAACACCACTTCGCAACACAACTCCATACACTCAGGCCAACCATATAAATTGGATGCGTGCTGAAGATAGGACTTAAAGTGTTAAGTCGCGATTACTCGCTTTGATAAACTCTTTCTTGAGCTCTTCAAATGTATGCACGGCTGGGAATTGCGGAAATTCTTCTATCACGTTTTGCGGCGCATGAAACAAAATGCCCGCATCGGCTTCAGCCAACATAGTAGTATCGTTATAAGAATCACCAGCCGCAATTGTACGATAATAAATTGTCTGCAAAGCACGGATAGACTGGCGCTTAGGATCAGCCTGACGCAATTTATAATCCACCACTCGACCTTCATCATTCGTCACGAGACGGTGACAAAATAACGTAGGAAAGCCCAACTGACGCATTAGCGGCTGAGAAAATTCATAAAACGTATCAGACAGAATAATTACCTGGAAACGCTCACGTAACCAGTTAACAAATTCAGCAGCGCCTTCTAATGGCGAAAGCGTGGCAATAACATCCTGAATATCCTGCAACTTAAAACCGTGCTGATCCAGTAGCGCCAAACGCTGCTTCATTAACACGTCGTAATCTGGAATATCGCGCGTGGTCGCTTTCAATTCTTCAATGCCAGTTTTATTAGCAAACTCGATCCAAATTTCAGGAACCAGTACACCCTCTAGATCTAAACATGCGATTTCCATGGATACTCCAACGATTCAGGACAATATAAAAGCCGGTACTCTAGCCAGAAGCTTTTTCAAAAACAACCAATGTTACCCAAAATCACTTCACAGACTAAGAATATTCGTTTTTAGTCTTATTTGACCTATCAAGCCCATGATAAAATAATTTTTTATCAAACACTTAGGAAACTCAGCATGGCCTCTACCGACTTTGAAGCATTAAACACTGGCTTCGCCGAGAGCAGACCTAAAGACATTATTCGTCACGCTTTTGAGCAACACAGCACTATAGGTGTCTCTTTCAGTGGCGCTGAAGACATTATCCTTGTTGACATGGCCGTCAAGCTGAACCCCAATGCCGATATATTTACACTAGACACCGGTCGCCTCCACCCTGAAACCTATCGTTTTATTGAGGAAGTCAGCAAACATTACGGTATTCGTATAGATGTACGCACACCAGAGCAAGCCAGCCTTCAATCTTTCGTTAAAGAAAAAGGGCTATACAGCTTCTTTGAAGATGGCCACCAAGAATGTTGCAGCATCCGTAAAATCACTCCGCTTCGCCAAAAACTCTCCACGCTTGATGCTTGGATAACGGGTCAGCGTAAAGACCAAAGCCCCACCCGCTCCGACGTCAACATTGTCGAAGCAGATACCACATTCAAGGGACTAAGTGGCAACTTAACGAAGTACAACCCACTGGCGAACTGGACGTCTTCTCAAGTGTGGGAATACATTCGCTTGTTTGATGTGCCTTTTAATAAGCTACATGAGCAGGGCTTTACAAGCATCGGCTGCGAGCCGTGTACTCGCCCAGTCCTACCAAACCAACACGAACGCGAAGGCCGATGGTGGTGGGAAGAAGCCACGCACAAAGAGTGCGGACTTCATGCAGGTAATATCATCTCGAAAGGTTAATACAAAAAATTAATGCACCGGTAAAGAAATACCCGCAAACAGTGCCGCCATATCTTGGCGGTTACTGCATTGCGAAGCACGCTCAACCAAGTCTGACGACAAGTGCGGTGCAAAAGCAGATATAAAATCAAACATATAACCACGCAAAAAAGTCCCCTTCCGGAAACCAATACTGGTCACACTTGAAGCAAACAAATGACTTGCATCAATCGCAACTAAATCGTCATCGACATCAGGATCAACAGCCATACTGGCCACAATGCCAATCCCAACCCCCAGACGAACATACGTTTTAATTACGTCTGAATCCGCTGCAGTAAACGCGACCTTAGGCGTCAACCCCTGTCCCTGAAACGCCTCATCCAATTTGGAGCGACCGGTAAAACCAAAGACATAAGTAACTAAAGGATAAGCAGCTACTTGCTCCAGGTTAGGCCTGGTAATTCGAGTTAGCGGATGCCCTTTGGGTACTAAGATGCTTCGATTCCATCGATAACAAGGCATCATTATCAAATCACCAAAGTGCTCCATTGCCTCGGTCGCAATCGCAAAATCTGTGGTGCCATTGGCTGCCATCTCAGCAATTTGCATAGGTGTACCTTGATGCATATGAAGCGACACATCAGGGTACGTCTTCATAAAAGACTCAATAACTTTTGGCAACGCATAGCGCGCCTGCGTATGCGTAGTCGCAACAGACAAGCTGCCACGACGTTCATCACTAAACTCTTGCGCCACCTGCTTGATGCTTTCTGTCTTCCTGAGAATCTCGCCAGCAATCTTGAGGATAGCCTCACCGGCTGGAGTGACTCGCGTTAGGTGCTTACCGCTTCGGGCAAAAATCTCGACACCAAGCTCGTCCTCAAGAAGTCGTATTTGCTTACTAATACCAGGCTGAGAGGTGTACAAGGCCTGAGCGGTGGCCGACACGTTCAGGTCGTGATGAGCGACCTCCCAGATATACCTCAACTGCTGTAACTTCATACTCTCTCCGCCTGAAATAGATCACATTAAATGACTCACCAGCGCAGCAAACTTCTTAACAACGTGCCGCTAACACTCCAACACTGCGAAGCAACCATGCCCCAAGCAGAATCAAAACTGAATAATTAGTTATAAAAATATAAACAAATATTCCTTTCCAGAATAGATGACAGCGACTACATTGTCGCCTTCTATATAGTCTCACAGTATTAATGTAGTCGAATTAATGGATATTTTGTTATATATCGCCGCCGGAGCTGCCGTCGGCTTAGTTGTTGGCGTAACAGGAATTGGTGGTGGCGCACTCATGACCCCACTTCTCCTATCCTTTGGCTTTCCCGCGCACACTGCTGTTGGGACCGATTTACTCTATGCCGGATTAACAAAAGCAAGCGGTGCTTACAGCCACCATCAGCAACGTCACATCAAATGGGGACTAGTAAAGCTTCTAGCAATAGGCAGCCTCCCTTCGGCACTTATCACCGGCTATTTGCTAAGTACTTTTTTCACCGGAGCAGAGGATTACGGCCACCTGCTTAAAAATGCGCTTGGCATTATGCTCACGCTAACTGCCATCGTTATTTTGATGCGTAAAAAAATACAAGATTTCGCTACTGCCAGGTCTGCCGGACGACTGGCACATTTGCGCCCCCACGCAACCATCGTTATGGGTGTGCTTCTGGGTGTTTTTGTCACCTTATCATCCGTAGGAGCGGGAGCAATTGGCACCGCCATCTTAATGATTCTTTACCCTGCCTTACGCGGCACTCACATTGTAGGCACCGACATTGCGCACGCCGTCCCCCTAACACTGGCCGCAGGCGCTATCCACATGGCCATGGGCAATGTGGACTTCATGCTGCTAGGAGCGCTACTGGTTGGCTCAATACCCGCCATCCATTTAGGTAGCCTACTGAGCAGAAAGGTTCCCGATGCCATACTCCGCACCGCCCTCGCGACCCTCTTACTGGGCATGGGCATTCGCTACATGATCTTCTAATTACAGACCGACACGGATGTCAGTCTAGTCAGGCGCCACAATCAAAACATCAAACCTACCTTCTCGCATCTTTAATACGACCAACTAGACTTCTCTCATTGCCACAACACACCACCAAAAACAGATCAGAAGACAGACCCAAAGAGAGGCCAAGCCATGTCAGAACAACTAATGACCATCGAAGAAGTTGCCACATTCCTTGAAATCAAACCTGTCACCGTCAAGCGATACGCCAAAGAAGGCTTGCTCGACAGCACCGGAAAAGCACAACCTATGTTATTCGAACGCCCTAACGTTGAGAAATTCAAAGAGATCCAAGCCAAACTTCGCTAAAAATTAACTTTACTTAATAAAGTTAAGTTCATATCCTGACTTCATACTAAGATAACTTAATCTGAGACTATGAAGACAGCCGACGTTGTATCCTACTTTAAAACCAAAAGTGCAATCGCGAAGGCCTGCTCGGAAGACGGCTGGCCTTTAACTGCGGCAGCAGTCTCTCAGTGGGGCAACTCCCCACCTCTGGGGCGTCAAAATCAAATTGAGAACATCACCAAAGGAGCGCTCAAAGCAGCGTCTTCTCAACACGAATCCACAGACAATTTTAAAGCCAATAACAAACTGGCAAAGCCAATTGCAGAAAATACAGGTAGTAAAACCATGACTGACAATCGCGTAGAAGACTTAAACATTGAATCCATAGCGCCACTAATCACACCGCAACAACTGAAAAAAGAAATGCCCATTTCAGAATCTGCGGTAACTAGCGTAACAAAAGGGCGTGAAGTCATTCGCAACATTCTCGATGGCAGCGATCACCGCATCTTCGCTGTGGTCGGCCCGTGTTCAATTCATGATGTCGATGCCGCCAAAGAATACGCCGAACGCTTACGCGATCTCGCTGAAGAAGTCAGCGACACCATCTACCTAGTTATGCGAGTGTACTTTGAAAAACCACGTACCACGGTTGGCTGGAAAGGCTTAATCAACGACCCCTACATGAACGACACCTTTAAGATTCAGGACGGCCTGCACATTGCCCGCCGTCTGTTATTGGATCTTTCTGAGCTGGGCTTACCTCTATCAACAGAAGCGCTTGATCCAATCTCGCCTCAGTATGTTCAAGATTTGATTGCATGGTCAGCCATTGGCGCCCGAACGACTGAATCACAAACCCACCGCGAAATGGCCTCTGGGTTATCATCAGCGGTAGGCTTTAAAAATGGCACCGACGGTAGCCTTACAGTGGCCACCAACGCACTGAAGTCGGCAGCTAACCCGCACCGCTTCTTGGGTATTGATCAATCCGGCCAAGTATCTATCGTATCGACCAAGGGCAACCCATACGCTCACGTAGTATTGCGCGGCGGCGGTGGCAAGCCAAACTACGACTCAGTCAACGTGAAAATTGCTGAGGAAGCGTTAGAGAAGTCAGACCTAGCAGCCAATATCATGATTGATTGCAGCCATGAAAACTCAAACAAAAACCCGGCATTGCAGCCACTAGTGATGGATAACGTCACCAACCAAATTCTGGAAGGCAACAAGTCCATCGTTGGTTTAATGATTGAATCCAACATCAAACATGGCCGCCAAAATATTCCGGCGAACCTGGATGATCTTGAATACGGCTTATCAGTAACTGACGGCTGCATCGGCTGGGAAGAAACTGAAGACGCAATTCGCAAAATGCATGAGAAGCTAAAAAGCGTACTCCCTACTCGCCGCAAGTAATTAAATGACAAACATAAAAAAGGCCTCTATTTAGAGGCCTTTTTTATCTGTTTTTAAAGAAACACAGTGATAATTAGAAAAAACTACTCATCAAAAAGACCGAACTCATCTTCAAATTCGTTCTCATCAACACCATCATTAACCTGATATTCCTGATTCTGAAGATAAGCACTACGAATAAATAAGTAACGATCCCCAGTAATGAACTCTTCAGAACCAAGCAAGCTAGCCCTAAGATCCAAACCTTTCAACCCGAACATTAGTGCGTCTTCGCCTAAATTATCACCGAAATAAGTGTACGACATTCCTGTGTAGTAATCCCCGACGTGACCTACCGTATGCCGAAGAGTTCGAGGACCAAATAAAGGAAGCACCAAATAAGGCCCATTCCCTACTCCCCAATACCCAAGGGTCTGCCCGAAGTCTTCTTTATGCGCTGGCAAACCAATTTTACTCGCCACATCAAACACACCAAAAAATCCTACCGTGCTATTAACAACAAACCGGGATACAGCCGTTACTCCTCGACCAAACTTCAGCTGAGCCACATCGTTAACCGTCGTCAACGGCTCTAATGCGTTGGAGTAGGCATTCGAAATGCCGTTATTTACGACTCTTGGCGTAATTGCATTGTACCCCTTGGCCACTGGCACAAGGAGATTACGATCGAGATAATCATTAAACGCAAAAATTTTACGATTGGTTTTTTCAAACGGATCGTAATCTTCAGCCGCATTAACTGGCACGGCAAACGCTATAACAGCAGTGGTGGCTATTATTAAAGGTGCGCTCTTAACTAAGGATGGGATCACCAATCTTTCTCGCTATTCGTGAGTCTTAACGTCATTTGAAAAGCATCATCTCAGAATCATCAGTGCTTTGCAGCACCCAATAAGATCCCCTGAGAGAACCATGTGTTCAGTATTTCGATACCACCATTAATGGCAACGTCATTATCTGCAAGTCCCATCATACTAAGCACAGCCAACACAGCGTCTTTGCCTGTTAATTGCTCCCCCGCCAAAAGGTGCTCCATAATCGCGAGAGTCATAGGGTTACACGTAACAAACTTTACTAAATCATCCGAATTACGATAAACAATAAATCCGGAGATCTCCTCAGCTATCCCTCCGACTCCCCCTCCAGCCGTCACTGAAGTCTCTACACTGATTCGATGCACAGGATAATGATAACAAGCCGTCATTAACGCGGGAGTAACGACAGGAATTCCATTAACGACATCCCCACCATCAATCTCTGGCGTATCAACATCCTCCATCACATCAACAGCCAGCTCCAACCATTCGTAATGGGCTAATTCAGCAAGATAAGGAAAGTCTTGGTAAAGCTCAGGGCGAGCTTGAAGGTATGCTAAAAACTCTTCAGATATCTTCAAAAATAAAGGCGTATCACACGAGTAGCTCGAAAAAAAATCTCTACAGAGAGACCTCCAGCCTTCTTCTCCCACAACATCTGCGCATACAGGAAAAGCGCCATCAATAAAGCCGCAAATATTATTGAAAAACAACTCACGATAAATGGACATCCCAGGAGCATCTGAGAACTGTTCATAACCGCTTGTGCGTAAATCTCGGGCAAATGCAGCCTGCATTCTTGCTAGCTCAGACATTTAAATCCCCCGCACTGAAGTTAGATGGGAAGGCCCTACATCAGACATATTTTCTTGATAGGAACGAATACGCTCCAGCTCCGAACTAAGTTCAGAGAGTTCAGGAAAATTAAAATCGCGTTCAAGTAAGGTGGCTTTCTGGCCATGCGTTTCATAAGCGTGTTGAAGTAGCGCCCACACAGGATCAATCACATCAGCACCATGGGTATCTACCAGCAATGAATCATTTTCAGTGTAGTGACCCGCTATATGATAATAACGAATGCGATCGGTGGGCATTTGAGTAATGTAGTCGTGTGGGTTGTAGCCATGATTCACGGAATTAACGTAAACATTATTAACGTCCAACAATAAGTCACAATCGGCCTTTTGCAACACCGCTTGCACAAATTCAGGCTCGGACATTTGTTTTCCCGGCTCAACGTACGCTGATACGTTTTCCACAATCAAGCGGCGACCAAGAATATCTTGTACGCGCTGAATACGCTCAGCGACATAATTGACGGCTTCTTCAGTAAAGGGCAGCGGCATAAGATCGTACATGTGGCCAACATCGGAGCAATAGCTCAAATGCTCACTGTATACGCCAATCCCGTGTTCATCTAAAAAGCGCCCAACATCGCGCACAAATTCTTCATCAAGGGGTGCTGGGCTACCTATAGATAGAGACAACCCATGGCAAGCAAACGGAAAGCGTTCGGTAAAATACCGAAGCTGCTTAGATAACCGTCCACCCACATTCATCCAGTTCTCAGGAGCTATTTCCAGAAAATCAATCGGAAGCTGATCACCAGCGTCGATACTGGATTTTAACGCGCCCGCTAAGGCGCGTCGTAATCCAAGACCTGACCCTTGAATCGTATTATTAGTCATTCAACCACTCAGCTTTTACCGCCACATTTACCTTCACCACATTTACCTTCGCTGTGTTTGGTTTTTGATTCTGACTTTGCACCGCACTTACCTTCGCCGCACTTGCCTTCAGATTCTGACTTTGCACCACATTTTCCTTCGCCGCACTTACCTTCTGACTCAGATTTAGCACCGCACTTACCTTCACCACACTTGCCTTCACCACACTTGCCTTCACCATGAGCAGCAAGTTGATAGCCTTGTGCCAACTCAGCAGAAGCAAATGGGTTTTCTGCAGCGCTCACTGATCCAACTGACATCGCAGTCACAAATGCAGTACCAAGAATCGCAGTCATCGCTTTATTAGAAGCTTTCATAGTATTTCCTTTCAAGTCTTTCAGGGTAGTTTTTAATCATAAGGATCGAATTGATCTTTATGGTAATGCCCCCCCTAAACGCAGGGTGGTTACTACCTATACGCCGCTAATCTGCAGATGGATTAGCTTAATGACTCAAAATGTATAATTTCTTGCCATTTTTTATTAAGTCGCTTCAACGACACTGGCTCTTTAGTGCCCAACGGCTGAGCAAACAAAGACACCCTAAACTCCTCAAGGAGCCAGCGAAACTCTTCAAGAACAGCACGCTTTTCCGGTTCATCACGCTTCAGCGCGTCCATCCAAGGGTTAAACAAAGACTCAAATTCCAACATGGATTGCCGGTCACGTGGCAAATTACCTTGTAACTTTTCAATCCGAAATTCCATACCTTTCAGGTAGCGTGCATAACATTTCAATCGCTCCCAGGGGGCTGCTGATAAGAACCCCGGCGCAACCAAGCGCTCCATGTGTGCCTTGGTGTCACTGAAAGCCATCGCCTTATCCATTGAGACAGCACCACGCAAGCTTTTTAGGACACGATGGCGAATCTTTAGCCATTCAACCAACTGAACAAGCAACTCATCGGCAAACGTAAATAGCTCGCCGCGCCGTTCTAGCCGCTGATCAAACTCTACCTGCGTCCTGGGTAGCGACTCGTCCAAGGGTAAGAGTACATGCGTGATCACCGCATCAACAATCATACGGGTCAGCTCTTGCTCCGTGCCCATCCCTTTTGCCAGCAACCAATGTGGCTTCATCCGCTTTTGCACTTCTTGGCGTAAATCACGATCCAAACCACTGAGCTGTTGACGTAACAAAGCCAGAGTACCTTGCCGATGATTACTCTCCGCAACGTCACTATTATTTTCTGTCGTTAATACCACCTCATTCCTTACAACAGACAAACAAGGGTAAGCTCTAATAGGCAAACCTGCGACCTCGGCCTCCGTTGTTTCCGGGATTCTGCCAAAATCCCACTGCTGAACAGGCTTATTATTAAAGCGATCATCAATTAAGACGGTTTCAGTATTGACCTCGGCATCATGGCAGCTCTGCCTTAACCAATGAATATCACGACTCTCAGCGATGATTTTATCGCCAGATTGCACTTTGAAATTCATCAAAAAATGATGATCAAGTTCAATCTCTGATAGCTCTTCCGGCGTAATTTTGGGACGCAATGTTTGATTCAAAAACTCCGCTAGCTGTACATGTAAGTTACCTTGACCAATAGACACTGATTTCAAAAACTTGGTCGCCGTATCAGGCACAGGAACAAATTGCTTACGAATTTGTTTCGGCAGCCCTTTAAGCATTGCGGTGATTTTGTTGTGTATAAAGCCCGGGACTAACCAATCCGTTACTCTTTCAGGCACTTGTTCAAGCATTGCAGCTGGTACCGTCATGGTGACTCCATCATCCTGTGCGCCGGGAGCAAAAGAATAGGCAAGTGGAAACTGCATACCATTCAATTCTAATGACGCTGGATAATCGTTCGCCGAAACGCTGCGCGCCGCATCAGAGAGCAAAAACTCACGTGTGAAATATAGCTGAGATTTTTCAGCAAGATCGACCCGTTTAAACCAAAGCTCCAAATTGCGACGCGTAGAAATATCAGGCGGAAGGTATTTCTCATAAAACTCAACCAGTGCCTGATCATCTATTACCAAGTCTCGGCGTCTTGATTTCTCTTCGTACTCTGTCACCTCGGTTAATAATTGACAGTTTTTACGATAAAAATCGACTTTAGACTCAAGGTTCTGGCCAACTAATGCTTCAGCAATAAAAATTTCTCGTGCTTCGTTAGGGTGACTCTTGGAGTAATCCACACTTTTTCTAGGATTGACGATCAATCCATACAGTGAAGATTGCTCAGAGGCCACCACTTGGCCACGTTTCTGTTGCCAGTGTGGTTCTGAATACTGATATTTAAGTAGTGGCTTACCCTGCTCTTCAATCCACTCCGGTTCTATCTTAGCGATCATGCGTGCATAGAGTTTCGTAGTTTCAACTAGCTCTGCGGCCATCAACCACTTAGGCGGTTTTTTATAGCTGGCCGACCCCGGTGCCATAATAAAACGACGACCTCGCGCTCCTAGAAACTCTTTGTGTTCCGCGCGAAATCCGATATGGCTAAGCATTCCCGCAAGAATGGACTTATGAAGTGTATCGTAACTTGCAGGTTGGTCATTTACTTTGAGTTTCAGTTCGCGCAGTAATAAATGTAATTGACGATGAACATCTCGCCACTCTTTCATACGAAGGTAGGAAAGAAAGTGTTTTTTACACCATTTTCTTAATTGGTTTTGAGTTTGGTTCTGACGCTCTTCTTCAAACTGATTCCATAAATTAATTAACGTCGCAAAATCCGAGTCTTCGTCCGCCCACAATTTATGCTTTTCAGCGGCCGCTTGTTGCTTGTCTTGCGGTCGCTCTCGCGGATCGGCAATGGTTAGTGCAGAAGCAATAACCATCATTTCGTGTGTACAGCCACGTTTCCCAGATTCAATTAACATTCGAGCAATACGTGGATCTACCGGCAATTTAGCCATAGTACGGCCAGTAGCAGTTATTTTTCTGTGCTCATCAACGGCCTGTAATTCACCTAATAAGGTGTAGCCGTCTTTTACAAAACGATCATCAGGACCATCAACAAATGGAAATTGACGGATATCACCCAGATTTAAATTGAGCATTTGTAAAATTACAGACGCTAAATTAGTCCGCTGAATTTCTGGGTCGGTAAATTCGGATCGATTATTAAAATCTTGCTCATCATAAAGGCGAATGCAGATGCCGGGCTCGGTACGACCACATCGCCCCGCGCGTTGATTTGCACTGGCCTGAGAAATAGCCTCTACGGGTAAGCGCTGCACTTTAGTTCGATAGCTGTATCGACTAATGCGCGCAACCCCCGAATCAATTACATAACGAATGCCCGGCACCGTGAGCGATGTTTCGGCAACGTTGGTACTTAGTACGACACGACGTCCGCCGTGAGGTTTAAATATTCGCTGCTGATCTGCGCCACTTAAACGCGCATACAAGGGTAGGATGTCGGTCGCTGGAATTGATAGTCGTCTAAGGTATTCGGCACACTCTCGAATTTCTCGTTCACCGGGAAGAAAAACCAGCACATCTCCGGGGCGTCCATTTTTTTTGTCGAACGTGCGAAATTCTGTTAACGCATCTGCAACACCTTCGTATAGCGTTCTATCTTCTTCATCCACTTCGGAGCGAACTAAGGGGCGATAATGCACATCTACAGGAAAGGTTCGACCTGACACTTCAATAATTGGGGCATTATTGAAGTGCTGTGAAAAGCGCTCAACATCGATAGTGGCCGAAGTTATGATAATTTTAAGGTCCGGACGTTTCGGTAAAAGTTGCCTTAAATACCCTAATAAAAAATCAATATTTAAACTACGCTCATGAGCTTCATCAATAATGATGCAGTCGTATTCGTTTAAGAATTTATCACGCTGGGTTTGCGCTAAAAGTATGCCGTCAGTCATTACTTTAATACGTGACGCATCATTGCTTTGATCGGTAAATCGAACCTGATACCCCACCGCTTCGCCTAATGGCACTTGAAGCTCATCAGCGATCCGTTGAGCCACGGATCGCGCAGCCAAACGACGAGGTTGGGTATGACCAATGCGACCATAAATACCTAGGCCAGCCTCCATACACAATTTGGGCAGCTGTGTCGTTTTCCCCGACCCCGTCTCTCCAGCAATCACAACCACTTGATTGCTTTTAATGAGCTCTAATATTTCGGCGCGTCGCTCACTGACCGGTAAATTCTCAGGATAATTAAGCGCAGGCATAGTTTCGCGCAAACCCGCAATGGCCTGACTAGACTTAACTCGTTCAAGGAGAGACGCCAACTTATCCGTCTGCTGATCTTCAGGAAGTTTACGAATACGCTTAAGTGCCTCTCTAACCGAGTGCCTATCGCGAATCAGGCAATGTTCAATGGCTTTTTTTACATCTGCAAACATTCAATCTACCAACTGTGGAAACGAAAACGCCCCGGTTTACGGGGCGTTTATCTTAACATGACCAAGCATCAGCTTCGTACTATCCACCTAATCGCTCACTGCGGATGATTTTTCAACTCTTCGTCACGTAATTCACGACGCAAAATTTTACCTACATTGGTTTTTGGCAACTCATCCCGAAACTCAATGTATCTAGGCACTTTATAACCCGTTAAGTTTTGGCGAGCGTAATCAATCACATCCTTTTCCGTGAGGCTGGGATCACTTCGCACAGCAAATACTTTGACAGCTTCAGAGCTTTTAACATCCGGAATACCAATGGCGGCCGCTTCTATAATATCCGGATGAGAGACAATGATGTCCTCCACTTCATTGGGATACACATTAAAGCCAGAAACGATGATCATGTCTTTTTTACGATCGACGATCTTCATATAACCATCATCACCAATCACAGCCACATCACCTGTCTTTAACCAACCATCTTTCGTGATTGTTTCTGCGGTCGCTTCAGGGCGCTGCCAGTAACCTTTCATCACCTGAGGGCCTTTCACACACAACTCACCAGCCTCTCCCAATGGTAAATCATTACCATCATCGTCAATCACTTTACAGTTAGTGTTAGGCACCGGCATGCCTATACTGCCCTGCTTGATATTGTCTGACGGGTTAAACGACACCACGGGGGAAGTTTCGGTCATCCCGTAGCCTTCAGCAACGTCACAACCTGTGACGTTCCGCCACTCATCAAATGCCGATTTTGTTAAGGCCATACCGCCGGAAACGGTTAACTTCAGCTTCGAAAAATTCAGGGCACGAAAGTCCTGTTGTGCGCATAGCGCAACAAATAACGTATTTAAGCCAACAAACCCAGTAAATTCGATCTTCTGCAGCGTTTTAATAAAACCGGGAATATCACGCGGATTAGGGATAAGTATGTTGTGATTGCCAGTTTCTAACAACACCATGCAATGCACGGTAAACGCATAAATGTGGTACAGGGGTAATGGGCAAATCAAGACCTCATTCGCTTCATCAATAACGTGATTAAACACGCCATGAGACTGCATCATATTGGCCATCAGATTGCCGTGTGTCAGCATCGCTCCCTTAGCAACACCAGTGGTGCCACCGGTGTATTGCAACACGGCAACATCCTCTGCTGTCGCGGCCACTGGCGTATATTGTTTACCGGTGCCGTGGTTTAGTGCCTGCCGCAATGGTACGGCGCCTGCAATACTAAATTCTGGGACTTCTTTTTTAACATGCTTCAATACAGTATTGATCAACAACCGCTTCACGGTCCCATGCATGTCACCTACTTGAGTGACAAATACATGCTTGATGCCCGTTTTAGGAACAACATTTGCCGCCTTATCCCCCATATTCGCCAACACCACTAAGGCTTTAGCCCCAGAATCATTAAACTGGTGTTCCATTTCGCGTTCGGTGTATAGCGGATTGGTGTTAACGACAATCATCCCGGCACGCATAGCGCCAAAAACAACTATTGGATACTGCAATACATTGGGAAGTTGAACCGCAATTCGGTCTCCCGTCACGAGAGATGTTTCATTTTGCAGATACGCAGCAAAAGCCGCGCTTTGTGCATTCAGCTCAGCGTATGTCATGGTCTGCCCCAGACAAGTGAATGCTGGCCGCTCAGCGTATTTTTGTACGAACTTGTTGAATATCTCTACAACTGATGAGTACTGGTTAACATCAACTGTTTTAGGGATGCTCGGTGGATATCTATCTTGAAAGAACTGAATGTCCATTGCGACTCCTTTATGCGCAAAATACTTTATTGTATTTAACCTATAACAAGCATAGCTAGCCAGAGAGGTATATGAGTAAAAACTTATAAGGTTCTGAAAGATAAGGCAAGGGCACTAATACGAATGCATTCAGTGCTAACAACGGACTGCAAATACTTATAGACGCTCAAAAAGTACCACACACAAACTACACAAAAAAAAGCCCGGCGCTAGCCGGGCTTCTTGATTATGGATTAAATCGGATCGGATATTCGACCTTCATCACATCCACTTTCGGACGGTTTTCAAACGTCATCTGCTTACACTTAGATTCAATACGGCGGATCAGCTTCGCATCCTTAAGCTCACTTTTGGCAGCTTTACAAGACGATACCGAACCACTCGGTTGAATAGTGACAGCTAAAGTCACCGTTCCTTCTAGCGTTGGGTCTTTGCGTAACGCACTACGATACAAACGATCGTAATTAACATTAAACGTTTCAAACACCAATCGAACTTCTTCCTGGCTACGTTTTGTAGACTGCACTTCGGCAGCGACTTGTTCCGCGGTTACTTCCACGGTAGTCACTTCACGATCACCCAACTGTTCGCCAGACGTCACGTTCGTTAACGCGGCAACATCAACCCCACCAGATACTCGGGTCGCGGCAGAACGATCAACAACAGAACCCACATTGGTTGCTTTCGTCCCTTTGGTACTGAGATTCGAGCTTGACGTATTTAAGGCCGTCGTAGGGATCGAATTTTTCAATGCACTTAGGGCCGATAATGCATCAGCACCGATTGCTTTCTTAGCGGTTTCTTTTGCTGCCTGACGCTTCTCTTCCGTCGCTTCTACCTTCGGTTTCGGCTTAGGTTTTGGTTCTGGCTTAGGCGCAGGTTTTGGTTCTGGCTTCGGCTCAGGTTTTGGTTCTGGCTTCGGTTCAGGTATTGGCTCGGGCTTAGGCTCAGGTTTTGGTTCTGGCTTAGGCACAGGCTTTGGTAATTCCTTCTTCTTACGCTCAATCATTTTCGCCAATTGTGGCGGCAATTCTTCAAGCTCAGAACGATCTTTTTGTGGCAGATCGATAAAAGGAACAACAACACCTACGGTAAACACAATCAGCAACAGAATACCGACGATCAACCATAAACGACGACCGTCTTGGCCTTCATTCCATGGTAATTCAGGAGCGCGATTAATACCGCTCATCACGCACCTCCCGGTTGTTTCTGGTTGACGGCCAGAGAGATGTTGCTAAAACCCGCTTTTGCACAAGTATTCATTACTTTTTTAAGTACGGAATACGCCGTTGCTTTGTCTCCAATAATGGTCACTGGGCGGCCTTCTTCACCCGGAGCCAATGCGGTTCTGCCCGCATGATATTCAAGCTCAGTTTGTAAGGGTGCAATCAAATCGTTTTCCACGCCTTTTAAGTTGGCAACGGAGACAATTGAACGACCTTGAACCAAAATATCATCTTGAGTAACAAGAACGGTTAGCTGTTCATCTGGCTTATTTTCAGCAACAGAGACCGGCAGTTCCACCGTATCTGTATTTTGAACTTCAACCTCAGACTGGTTCACCATCAGGAAAAACACCAAAATGGTGAAAATATCCATCAGGGAGGTCAGGTTAAGAGCGCTAACTTTTTTATTTCTTTTATGGTTGCGCTGCATACGCTGCGCACGACGTGACATTTTCATGGTGTCACCTCCAACGCATCGGCTTCACCTAAAGAAATATCCGGAAACAGCACAGCATCAACCAAAGATGCAGCGACCACCGCTGGATACAAACGAACCGTATCCATCACCGTGACTAACGTCTGATAATCTGTTGCAGGATCAGCCAGCAAAGTAATTTCACTTCGGTTAGCAAATACTGCGTTTTTCTTCACGCCCTGCAAGGCGGTAGACAAGCCATCATAATCAGGTCCGTCTGCTTTAGCAGGCAATGAAGCTAGCTCTACGGTCTCGTTCAGATAAGTACGAGATACAACAAAACCGCTTTTTCTTATCGTCACTTCAAGCGTGACATCCTCCGGATTAACCTCACCAGGTTGATCACCTGCTGGTAACCTGAGATCCAGTACCGCGAGCTGAGAGAACACCATGTTCATCAGCAATACAGGTACCAGTACAATCATCAGGTTCATGAAGGATGTTACGTTGAGTTCCGCCTCTTCTTTTAACTTCTTGTGGCGTCTCATCGAAACAGTCTCCCCGATTAACCGTTATTAGTAGGAGTGCCGTTTTGTCCTGCTTTCTTTTCTGTGATGGTATTCAAGAACTTAACACCGGCCATTTCGATGCTGTCTACAATCTCAGAGGTTTTAGTTTGCAGGTAGCTATGGAACAACAAGAGCGGGATCGCAGCGATCAGGCCGAATGCTGTGGTGTTCATCGCAACAGAGATACTCTGTGAAAGCAGTGTCGCTTTTTCAGCAGGTGCCGCATTAGCAACCGCGGTAAATGCAGCGATCAAACCCATAATCGTACCAAGCAGCCCCATCAAGGTGGCGATGTTAGCCAAGGTAGCAATGTAAGGCGTACGTTTTTCTAATTGAGGAATCGCTTCCATTAGGCACTCTTCAAGCGCGTATTCAACTTCTTCACGACGCTGTGCATTAGGAATACGCTGAATGCCTGCAGCAAAGATATTGGCGATATGAGTATCAGAACTATTGGCATAGTTCAGTGCAGAGCGAAGATCACGCTTTTGCAGCATGGGGTACATTTCATCAAAGGCACGACGGTTGCCTGATTTTTCTTTAGCTAAAACAATCAGGCGCTCAATGGCGACTGCTAGACCGATCATCATGATAATTGCGATCGGGTACATAAACACACCACCTTCCTGAAGGAAGCGAATGATGACATCCATTAGTTATCTCCGGTATCTGAATCATTGTTCTTGTTAAAATTGATGTCAGGAAGCTTACACCTAACACTGGCGTTGATTTAACCATTAAATGGTAGCGGAAAAAACCGTAGATTACTGAATTTCAAGGACTTCATTCAGTCGTGTGACGTTATTGTCTTTTTCAGTATAGCGCTTGCCATAGCGCATTTCGCGCTGCAGGCTGCTTCTTGTAAGCGGTTGAAACCAGTGACGATTAAAACTAGTCACAGGCTCATACAGGCGCCCTGTTCCCGGTGGTGGCTGCCACGCGTTAACATATAAGACGTTTGGGTTTTCGCTATTGCCGCGAATCGTCATACCTTGCAGTTTGACTACGTCATCATCTGCCGCAAATAACTCAAGTGACAGCAGAAGGCTAAGTACACATAAAACTCTCATTATTGACCAACCTCGTCTTCGCCACGGGGGATGACGTCAGAGTCATTTATTTCCGTATTTTCGGCGTCACCTTGCTCTTCTTCACTTTGTACTTCTGCGTCCTGCGCTTGCACGTCGCCTGAGTTTTCTGGAACAAAGTTCGGCGCATCTGCGTCTACTTCAACACCTGAAGAATCGACACCTGAAGAATCGACACCTGAAGAATCGACAGCGTTTTCAACAGAAGTGCCGGAAACAGGTGCACTGACTTCATTCAGTGACTGCTCCCAATCGTCTAGTTCGGCAGGATCCTCCTCCGGTTCGCCACTGCGCCGTGCCAGATCTACCACCCAAATATTCAACACGTCTTCGTCAGGCATTAAGCGACGCGCTTTACGGTAATTACCTAACGCGGCCACAAGATCATTTCGATACAGATCATGCAATATGCCTAAATTATAGTAATTACGAGCATCTTTTGGTGCGCACTCAATTCCAGCCTCATAACTATTCTGGGCTTCATCAAACCGACCTAAGTCACGTAACGCGATACCCTTTAAGCCATTAACTGGACAATACGCAGGATCTACCGCTTGGGCATTCTCATAAGAAACCAAGGCCTCCTCTACTTTACCCTGCTGAAACAAGGCCAATCCATAGTTTGTCCATACGCCTGAATATTCAGGATCACTTTGGGACATTTTTTCCCAATGCTCGACGGCCTCATCAGTCTCGCCGTCTTCCAGTAAAGATAGGCCTTTTCGATAGTTATCCTCAAAGCCATCAGGTAACGGTACAGCTATTACATTGCCATTTTCATCAACCAATCCAGCATCAGAGATCGCGGTTTTTTTTGTCGCACACCCCACCAACCCTAGAGTGAATACCAGCAAGCTAAGACTAGCGAATCTGATCAACATAGCTCGTCGCCTTTTCTTGTTTGTTGTATTGGCCAGGCATTAACTCAGCCATCGATTTAAAGCTGTTTTTCACCCAAACATCGTACAGGCCGTCATAGGTACGGCTAATGTTAGTTTGATGAATTTCTATCGCAGCTTCCTCTAGTGGAAACGCCTGATCCTCAAGCAAGAAGTCATATTCTTCAGCTTCTACCTCATCAAGGCCTTTGGGTCTTTCTGAATCCATCAAGCCTTGACTGAATTTGGCGTACATATCGCCAATATGGAAGGTCGCTGGTGTTGTAAATTCAAGCACCTCTAACTCAACCGCTTGGGTATAACGCTTTAACGCACCTTGCATCGCTTTGTTCTTTTTTACGATGCTTTTTGACAGCGGTAAAGTGATCGCAATACTGTCGAATTGTTTGCGATCAAATTCACCCAAATCAAACGCCGCTTTAGAAGCCAAATAACGTGAGCGCTCAGTTTGATCATCACCCGCTCGATTATGCAGGGTAATTATTTTATCTAACCAGAAACGACGTTTTTCTTCCTCTTGTTGAATTGCATAAATTTGATCAAGTTTGAAGTGCGCCTCAATCGCAGGATCGAATGGACGTTTATAAGTATGCGCGTAACGCTTATACATCACGATGGCATTATCGTAGTCTTCCGCTTTTTCAAAATATTCCGCCGACTGAAAAGCGGCCACACGTTTTTCTTCATCATCCGTTCCACCGTCCGAAATCGCACGCAGCTCCAATGCCGCTTTTCGCCATTGCTCTTGGCCTTCATAAGCGATAATTAATTTACTGCGAATATCTTTACTGAATTCACTATTCGGGTGATTTTCGCGGAAAGACAACAATACTGATTCTGCACGCTCGTAATTTTCGACGTGCATTAATAGGGTCGCTGCATCGTATTCGGCGCTTTCTCGCAATTCACTTTCAGGGACAACTTCGGCTAGGCGCAACCATTGCTCCACGGCGATGTCAGGGTTGCTATCTTTTACAGCTTCGCCTTGTTTATATATCGACGCCGCGGCTTTTTGTCGTAGTGCTCCACGGTCTTTTCTACTTAGTTTTTCATACGTCGACGCACTTAAGAGTGCAGATTCAGCTTCAGCATACTCTCCAAGTTCAAAGGCGGAGTGTCCCTGAACCAACGACGCACCATAGGCATAGCGCGGTTCGAGTTCAACACCACTCTGTTGAGCCAATCGAGCAGTGGTTAAAGCTTGGTCGTAATATTTATCACCAAGTAACATTTCAGCCGTATTTACTAGCACTGTGCCGCGACGTTCGTCTTGCGGAAACTCAAGTACAAATCGCTTAGCACTTGCTACAGTTAACTGACGCCAACGAAGCTCATCCCCCTGTTCTGGTTTGTGCTTATCATAAGCCAGCAATGCAGCGTAACCAGCTTCAGAAGCTTTTTCATAAAATGGATATTGGTAAGCGACGATTTCATAATTATTACGAGCATCGTCATAATTCTTAAGCTGAAAAGAAATTTCGGCTAACAAAAAATGAGCTTCCACAGTATCAGGAGCATCTGGAAAACTGCGAATATATTCGCGATACCAGTGTGCTGCTTGACCTAGTCGTTCGCGCTTAGCTGTGGTCGACTTAGCCTGCTGTCCAAATCCATGCGAAAAGGTTGCAAGGTCCCAAATGTAGTCACCCAGAGATACAGTAATTAACGTGCGGACGTCTTCCCCATGAGTTTCCCAATACTCAGATCCCACACCAAAACGTTCGATAAATATCTGTTTATGCTTGCGACGCAACTCCGGGTAACCTGCGTTTTCATACCCGGTAATTAAACGGCGGTAATAAAGTGGAGCTTTATCATCATTCGGATAGCGATCAACAAATGCACGCAAAGTTGAGGCCGAGCTTTTGTAGTATTTTTTCTCAAAGTACTGATTAGATAGCTCCGCATAAATTCGGTATTCGTAGTAACGAGGTCCGTGTTCATCATAGAAACGAGCTATTTCGGTCCAGTCTCCCATGTAATCAATGATGATCGCCATGATGCGCAGCGTATCATTGAGCAGCTCGTAGGATGATCCTTCTGCCGCGAGCAATGTTTCGTCATCCGGAAAATGTTCGTCGACCATTGCGGTAAATGCGAGCAAACTTTCTTCTAAACGATTTTGTTTAAATATCGCCCACGCCCCTAGATACTGGGCATCCATGTAGTACTGATTCCCCTCTGCGCCAAATGCGACTACTTCAGAAAATCGTTGCTCTGAGCCTTGGTAGTCACCCACAGCATACAGCATCCGACCGAGGCGAAATTCAGACTCAATGTAGTAAATGGATTCTGGATACAATTCAGTTAACGCTTCCAAAACCGCAATGGCTTGATTAGGACGTCCGGCAATGGAATACGCTTTGGCAAGCTGATAGTAAATAGAGTCGTTGTCAATTCGATCTGGGTATTCTGAAATTAATGTTTCGTAATCGCCAATCGAAGCTTCCGCCATGGCTTTATCTTCAGCAACAACGATATCAATATTTTCATCAAACTGTTCAAGGCGAACTTCATCCCACTGAAGCTTTAAGCCAGCGATTCGGTGCGCAACTCGCACTCGCATTTCTGCATCTGACCCTACCTCAAGGTAAGACTGATAACTACGAATAACATCTCGGTGATCCACACCTAATGGTTCATCAGAAGACAATCTAACTTTCAGCGAGCCGATATCAGACAGGTGCAACGGTTCATTTTTGTCTTTAAACAAACTACAGGCGGATAAAAACGTGACGGCAATAATCAACATGAAAAGACGAGTCATTCTCCAGTCTCCTCCATATCGATACTCATTTCATTTTGCAGCGAATCATCATAAAGACGCGCTAACGCTAAACGACTTTGCGCTAAATAGAGTGTGAGCCGCTCATCAAGCTCAGTCAGATAATTCTGTGTAATCTCCGTCAATACGGTCTCTTGTCGCTGCTGGAGTGCTTCCACCTGCTCAAGTGCGGTATCCACATTCGACTGCGCTGCGTTAACTCGCTCAGGGAAACCTCTCCAACTACTATCGGCCCATATCAACGAAGTACGCGTATTTTCTAACTGTGCAAAAAGCTTGTCAGTCTCAGCACGCATAATCATATGGTCACGCTGCGTATCCCATTGGCGCTGAGGCTGAGCTTCATAAATAGCCCATAACTGCAGACCACGCATACGTCTCCAGCGTTCTTTATAAGGATTTAAATTACGTGTAGGGGTCCCTACTTTCTGTAGGTGGGTCACCGCCGGAACAACATTTCGTAATCGCTCCACGCGAACTTTATCGGCACGAGAAGCATAGGAGAAAACCGTTTCTTCTTCGTCAAGTAATCGATCCTGCACCGCAAGTGTTGCCCTTAATACGTCCATTTGACGTTCCTCAAGGGAGTCTAATAAGGCATCACCGCCAATCGCTTCTAAACGCTCTCGGCGTTGTACTAAAATATCCGCCCAAAGTGCTAAATCTCGTTTAAATTTGAGCAAGTCAGTATAAATACGATCAAGGTCATGAAGCGTTTCTAGCTCACGAACAAAAAGATCGTCATCCAATAGTCCTTGAGTAAAGCGAGTGATTTCACTGTCTTGAAGATCGGTAAGCGCCTGACGTTGCCAGCCCCAATCTTGTACGGCGTTATTTGCGCGCCATTCTCCCAACCAGCTTTTAATTCCCTCGGTTTGATTAACTGCTTTTAACTCATCAACCATCACTGACAAGGTGTCTTCAATTCGCTCATACGCAAGCACCGATTGATTAACAGCATCAACCAGCTCTAGGGTATGCGGAACCGCTAATAATGACTCAATAACGGCAGGATGATATTCGTCATACGTGTGCTGTAAAATCCGCCATGGCTGGATAGCATCTTCGTACTTCCACTGGGCAAGTAAGTTCCAGCCATAGTGCAGCAATGCCGGTGCAGAAAAGACAGATTCAAGTGTAATTTCGCGAAAATATTGATTGGCTAATTTATGTTTATCACGCTCCATCGCAGCGATACCAGAAATCAGCAGAGTACGGTCTCGAAGTGCCGTTCCTTCATCGGTCTTTGGTAGGTAATAAATACTTTCATCCACTACGCGCTCAAGTACTTGGCTTTTGTAGTTTTGCCGCGTCATTGCAAGTACTAAGTTATAACGGGCATAACCTGTCCAAATACTTTTATCACGCATGCCATCTAGCGCAGCCTCAGCTTCTTCAATTCGATCCTGCTGGGAAATACTGCTGGATAACAAATACCGTGTTTCTTGGTCGTTTTGAGAGCTAACCTTTGGCTCCGCACTCAATGCGTTACGTGCACTTAATTCAGCACGCTCGTATAAACCAGCACCAAACAAGCGCTGAGCAAGAAAGTACCACGCATCCCCAGACGCGGACCCACCCTGTTGAAAGACTTTATAAAAGGTTTGCTCCGCTTCGGTTTCTAAACCTAGCGCCAAGTAAACAGCCGCACGCATAACCTCAGCTTCAAGCTCAGGAGTGTCTTCCATACCTGCTAAAGTTTGCCAGCGTTCTAAGTAATACAGCGTGCGGTAGTAATCACCAATTAAATAGCTGTAGTAAAAATTACCACGCAACACTCTAAGCTCAGCACCGTCGTTAACGCCAAGCTCTTCAAGTTCAAAATCCAGCGGATCATCTAGACCCGAGGCTGTTTCTTGCCCGAATGCAAACAGCGGAATAAAGACAAGTATAAAAAGGTATCTGCGCATTTAATTACCAGTACTTCAACTGCACTCGGGCGCTTTGCAGCTCTTCCCGATCAATAATGACTAATTCAGTAATTAGTGGCTTTCCTGTTTTGGTGACGGTTTCAGTAATGCTTAATTCGCGTCCTTGCCCTAAGTGATTAATACCTCGAACAACGACGGTGACGTCATGTTTACCCGGCGCTAGGTTAAGGTCACCCAAGGGTTGCACAGCCCCCATACGTAAAGCCTTAACTTGGCGCTCGGTATAAAGGTGTTGCAATTCCATGTCACCATCTACGCTGAGTTCGATAGATAGCGGTTCAAAAAATTCGCCATGATTAAGCGTCACATGAAACGCTGCTCGAGTGGTCGCTGGGCTGAGCAGTTCACGTTCAAGCTCATACAGATCTCGATTCAGCTCAAGCACGGATTCTTTTACCGTGCGAACATCTTCACGTATCGCTGCATCTTCTGCGAACACAGTACCCGACACCAACAGTGCACATATCAATAGATGTTTCATTCTTTACTCCGTCATCTGACCGTCGAGGCCACGGGCCATCCAACGCATCAGGACTTGTTCAGTTTCACGATAATTATCATTAAGATCACCAGTAATTAGGTGATCCAAACGACCATCTGCATTAATGAGCATGATCGCCGGTTGATCTTCAAACACCCAACTTTGCGGCCAGTAGGAATCAAACTTAAGTACCGGCAATCGCATTTTGGGCGGTTCGTCATCGCCTTTAGGCGTCCATACAAACCAGCCCTTTAGGCCATCCATTGATAAGCTTTCTGCCAACAATTGATAGCGCACTAATCGCTCAGAGCACTCATCACAATTACCCAGCCAGATAAGCATCAAAAAAGAACCACGTGCTTCTTGCAGGCGCTGGCCAAAACCATTGGTCGCTGCCATTGTAAAATCAGGCACCATGTCGCCCGGCTTTAGTGTTTGCGCCTCTTTCTTTATGCCTGCCTGATCGGAAGCATCCTGAGATTCACTAAGACTGGCGGTGTCGGCATAGCCCACACTACTCAGCAATATCAGAACCACAAACCGAGTGAGATATCCCACTGTATTCCTCCGTCGGAATTAAGGCGTTCTAGGCGCTCGTCTGTGATTAAAAACTGGCGAGTCCCTAATGCTGTCCACACTCGTTCGCCATGAAACTGAAGCGACATACCTAGCGACGTATAGCGTCCACTGGTATCGCCAGAATACTGTTCCCCCACCGCCAGCTCAGCGGCGAGCACCCAAGGGACGGCAGTAATGCCTGAGGTGCTGGCATTACCCTGCAACAAAGACAAACCAGCCCCAGCGCCAAAACGTAGAGCGTCTTCGCTGTCGCCTCTAACCTCTACACCATCTTGAATAATTGCAGTAGTACTGTAGGAACCGAGCTGAACTTCTCCGAGCAGATACCATTTTTCGCCAGCAAAGTAGCGGCCAGAAATGAGTAAACCCGGCTGAATATCATTACTCGTGGTTAGTGTGCTGGCATAACCAGCGCCAAACATACCTCGTTGAACATCCGTGCCTTTAATCTCATCAAGGCCATTATTCTGCACTTTTGGACGATATAGTTGCGAATCTGCCGCCAAGCTTTGCGTCGGAAGTGCTAACGCAGCGATGATAACCATCAGCGCCTTTTTCATATTCTTATTCTCCAGACCAAAGAAGCTGTGGTGTGTGTAGTTGTATCAGCATCTAAAGTGACAGATACATCACCACGCAGCCCTATTTCAAAATAACGTTCAACTTGCCAAACGGCTTCTACCCCACCCGCACCCAACCAGACAGGTTCATCGTCGGCAAGGCGCCAGTGTGTGCTATCTGTACCTTCCATGCCGTACCCAAGACCAGCACGCCAGTGCAAGCGTATGTCATCTTGGATTTCACCAAATTCCCGCGTCACCCCGGCCTCCAACTTAGACCAAGATGTCCGCCCTTCTGGGCCACGTGTGTACGCCGCGTATAATTTTTCTGAGAACACCTGCCCTATGATACTGAAGGAATAAGCCTCATCACTTGATAGCCCAAATTCCAATCGGGTATCGCCCGGGCGCGCGTCATTAATAAGCTTCCACATTTCATCCCGCGGAAAACTTCGGATTTTGTGGATATCGTCGACATGAATCCAGCCGCGATTACGTTCATCCGTCACGAGTAGCCAACTACCACGACGACTGACAGGTCGAAGTTCACGAAATTCAGTCACTTCAAATACGATAGGAAAAGCCGGCGCAGGGCCACTGCGCAGCCCAATATAATTTTGAGCAGCCGATGCAGTATTTGTGGTCATTATTGCCAGCAATAACGACGAGAGTGTAAGTAGTGTTTTAATTAAGCGCCGAGGCTGCATGGTTTAACGCCCTGTTATCTTTTTTATAGTCGGGACTATAGTCGGGACAGTCATGCCAATAACGTTATGGGTAATTCGATCTGTCTGTGTAACACCAATGACCATGGTTCTTCCAAGTTGTTTAGCGTCTGAGCTTTATTATTTTGTTGCTATTACTGTCTATTTACTTAAAAACTTCATCGCATCTTCTAGTCCATTCAGTGTCATTGGGTACATTTGGTCGTTGACCAAGCTGCGAATAGCCCCAAGCGATCCGCCATTTCCCCAATGATCCTTTGGCGCTGGATTCAACCAAACCAGCTTGCCGAAGTGATCTGCCATGCGCTGCATCCATACCGCACCGGCCTCTTCATTCCAGTGTTCAACACTGCCGCCAGAGTGCGTCACTTCATAAGGCGCCATCATGGCATCACCGACAAATATAACTCGGTAATCGTTACCATATTTGCGCAAAATATCCCAAGTTTCTGTGCGCTCGTTCATACGACGAACATTATTTTTCCACACAGATTCATACAGACAATTGTGGAAATAGAAGGTTTCCATGTGCTTAAACTCGGTGCGTGCCGCTGAGAATAATTCTTCGCACACTCGAACATGTGGGTCCATTGAGCCACCCACGTCAAAAAACAACAGCACTTTTACCGCATTATGCCGCTCTGGCACCATACGTATATCAAGAAATCCGGCATTTCGCGCAGTCGAGGCGATAGTGTCGTTCATATCTAGCTCGTCTGCCGCACCTTGACGCGCAAACTTACGCAATCGACGCAACGCGACCTTCACATTACGAATACCTAACTGAACATTATCATCCAGATTACGGTAGTTACGCTGTTCCCACACCTTGGCTGCTTTTTTATGCCGTGAACGCCCTTGATCAATACGCACGCCTTCTGGATTGTATCCTTCAGACCCAAAAGGTGATGTGCCACCAGTGCCAATCATTTTGTTGCCACCTTGATGACGCTTTTTCTGCTCTTCAAGACGCTTTTTGAGCGTATCCATTAACTCATCGAATCCGCCTAACGATTGGATTTTGGCCATGTCTTCTTCAGACAAGAACTTCTCAACTTCTTTGCGCATCCAGTCAGCAGGAATGCTGGCGTCTTCAAATGATGCAGGCATGGCATCAATGCCTTCAAAATAAGCAGCAAAAGCTTTATCGAATTTATCGTAATGCTTTTCATCTTTGACGAGACACAGACGCGATAAAGCGTAAAACTCTTCGAGATCTGCAAACGCCACATGTGCCTGAACAGCGCCGACTAAATCTAGGTACTCGCGTATAGAACACGGTACCTTGGCTTTACGGACGGTGTCGAAAAAATCGATTAACATCAATTAGCCCCGACGGCGGCTCATAAAGGCCAAGCGCTCGAGCAGGTGAACATCTTGCTCATTTTTAACCAGCGCACCAGCCATCGGCGGTATGGCTTTTGTACTATCGCTGTTACGCAGCAGTTCAACACCCAGTTCATCAGCCATTAATAGCTTTAGCCAGTCAATTAATTCAGAGGTCGATGGCTTTTTCTTCAAGCCCGGCACTTTACGTACATCAAAAAAGACTTCAAGCGCTTCATTAACAAGCTGCTTTTGAATGTCTGGGTAGTGTACATCGACAATTGCTTTCATCGTGTCACGATCTGGGAAGTCGATATAGTGGAAGAAACAACGACGCAAGAATGCATCAGGCAGTTCTTTCTCATTATTACTGGTGATCAGAATAATAGGACGATGCTTAGCAACAACACGCTCTTGAGTTTCGTAGACGTAGAATTCCATCTTGTCGATTTCAAGCAGCAGGTCATTTGGGAATTCAATGTCTGCTTTATCAATTTCATCGATTAGTAAAACAACCGGTTTATCTGCGGTGAATGCTTCCCACAGCTTACCTTTAATAATGTAGTTTGAAATATCGTGGACACGATCCGTGCCCAACTGAGAATCGCGCAAGCGTGATACGGCATCGTACTCGTATAAGCCTTGATGCGCTTTGGTGGTACTTTTAACGTGCCACTGAATTAGATCGGTACCGAGTGATTCCGCTAACTGTTCAGCCAGCATGGTTTTGCCGGTTCCTGGCTCACCTTTTAACAACAGTGGTCGCTGTAGTGTGATTGAGGCATTCACTGCCATCTGCAATTCAGGTGTTGCTACGTACTCACCAGTACCTTGGAATTTCATAATAACCTCGACGTCCGTCAGTGCACTCTGTTCAAAACACGCCAGAGTATAAGGAGGCACCCACAGGACAGCAAGGCGACACTTAGAAAAGTGTCGATAAATCAGACACAAACAGCATTATGTACAGAATATTCATCAAGCTTTACGTCAAATCAGGTTTTGGGGTTTTCATCGTCCGGTAGATCGAATTCACCCCATTCGTCATCATCCCCCTCACTTTCCGCAGCTTCTTCGTCAATCTTAAAGTCTTCCTTGGCAACGGCACTGCCCATATCGGTATCACCGCCCATTGAGGTTGGAATGTGACTTTCATCATCAGCCACAGGAATTTCCTCTTCCGCCTCACTATTAAAATCATCAAAGTCGCCATTTTCTAGGTCGGCATCATCAAGATTTCCTATATCCAATTCGCCCTCAGGTAACTTGGTGGGCTTGCTGTCACTGTCTGGCACCGAGGTTTCTGCTGATGATTTTTTCTTTCTACTCAGCCACCACCAAGCCAGCCCACCCATCAAGCCTAAATTTGCTACTCCAAGAATGACGTAGACCCACCATGGAATCCCTGACTCATCCTCGACATCAGCCTCAGACGCTTCAGCGGCCACAGCCTCATCTGGTACTGTCGGTTCTGGTACTGTCGGCTCTGGCGCTTCCTTCTCCACCTCGACAGTATTCATCGGCTCAGACTCTTCAGGTTCTAGCGTCGCATCATTAGCGTTAGCCTCGAAAGGGACAGGCTGCGGTGACTCAGCATCAGAAGGCGCTTCCACTACAGATTCTGATGCCAACACGCTAGACTCTTCAGGAATAATGCCAGGCCGCTCTATCGGGAAGCGTTTCGCAATCGTTTCAGGCTTGCTTTTAAACGTCATGCCACTGCTAGAGACACCGCGTATATTAAGCATCACCTCATACTGCCCCTCTCCTTTGTCTGGCGTCAGGGTCATTTCCCACGATCGTGTTGCGTCATTAAATACCATGGATTGAATAACGGAGCTGCCATCTGGGCTGGATACTCGTGCAATCACACGGCTGAGCGTAGAATCCACCATATCGCTTTCCGAGAACACTCGAATACTCAGTGATTGTTCATCAATATTCTCGGTTACATCAACTCGCATTGGCTCGGCTAATGTGGCGGTTAACACCTGATGACGCTGAAAGGTCCGCCCAATTGCGTTAATTTCCAACTGATATTCACCCGGCAACGTCAAGCGACTGAGCGTTTCACGAAAGATACCGTCAATCGGTAGCTGCTCTGGATCTGACAGCAATTTGCTCCCGGTTCGACCATCGGGCGCCGTGACCTGTAAGCTAACATCGGTGAGCTGCAAAATAGTGGCTTCATCAACGACATCACCTTCGTTAACCAACGCAATCTCTAACTCAACAGGCACGCCGGAAAATAAACTGCCCGGCAATCCGGATACATTAAGACGTAAATCCGAGAGAATCTGGACGCGGCTGTCCGGTGCGACATCGGCGTCAACCAACCACCCCCCAGACTCAGGGGACTTAATGGTAATCAAGTCAAAGTTGAGATCATTGTGCCAGCGTAGCTGATCACCACTCGCTGCCATTTCACGAGAAAATCGCTGCCCGGTTGGTGAAACCAGCACGGTAGGCTTAGCAGATGGCGACCTGAATATTAAGGCCGTGAATTCTTTAACGCTGTCATCAATGCTGAATGTATTGCCGTTTAGTGGAACCTGCTCAGAGGGTACTGCACGGTCAAACGCTTTCAAGAATGCAGGCATCAACTCATCGGCAGTGTGAGCTTTTAACGCGAGACCGTCAGTTTCCATCGCGATTTGTTGAAGCATCGCTGCATCAGCACCATCAGACAAAGCCAGCGTGTGTATTCGAACACCTTTGCTGGTATAGCGTGGTAAGACATCGCGAATCAAACGCGCTCGTTCAGCGGCGTTTGCTTTAGATGCGGGGTCACCTTCAGTGGTATCCATATCGATACGACCGTCGGTTAATAAAATAACGGTTTGATCATATCCGCCATCAAGCGTGGCCTGATAAAGGGCGCGATCAAGGGCTTCGACCAAGTTAGTGTTAAGCCCGAGGGAGGAAATTTTAGGCGATGCTTCGCGTGCAGAATTACGCCACTGTGAATCTACTGCCTCTAGCGGCACTAGCATGTTGACGTAACGACCAAAGGTCCAAACACCGGCACGAGAACCGTCCGGTAATAGCTCGGTTAATAAATTGAGAGCAGGCTGACGCAGATTTTTTGGATCGGTGTCTTTCATGCTGCCAGAAATATCGATGACAACCCTGACATCTGACTTACGCTCTTCAGCCTGAAGAGACGACTGACTAACCACGATAATACATAACGCGCTAGCCAGTATCCGCAATAAATGCATACCTGCTCCCGTGGGCATATTAACTCAGAGGTTGCTTTCTAATACGCGTCGGCCTTTTTCGGTGATGTGCCAGCGCACACCATTTTTGCCACTGACCTTGCCAGCTAAGCTACGCGTAGTGAGTACATTCAAAGTTTTCAAAATGGTGGATTCTTCGTGATTTGATTCACGACACACCCCCGCCAGCGAGCGGAAGATGTAACGACCATTGGAAAGTACTCGTAAAACTTGAGTTGATGTCGTGTCTAATTCGTCCGACACATTCGCCACTTGTGGATCGTATCCACTCATGTCTTTTTCTGTTTCTGTATCAATCAGAGGAAGAAGTTCATTTTGTATAATGCGCAGGTCTTGTTCTACTTCTTCAGAACGCTGACGAGCAACGTGAGCTTCATTCAAAATACGATCCGACATATTGTCGATCACAAAACGACTCAATAGTGCCGACACCAAACAAAATCCTGTAAAAATAAGCAGTTGTGATGGGTCCCCCTGACTCTCAAGCACCAGCTCACTATTAACCATATCTAGCACGACGGGTACCAGAAATGAGGCACCCACCCCAACAACCAAAAATCGAGGGAGACTCGCCGAATCCGGATCTTTGTCCCCGTATAGATAAAAATTCACCAGGCCACCAAAAATACCGGCAAGCAGCATTACGGTCGCAAGAATGAAAATGTGATTAGCCATCTTCCGTATCCTCTTAAACACCAGAGTAATCTGGTATTTCTATTACCTGTCTGACACCAATTCCAACACTGCACTTCTCAGGCAGTGAATTCATGCGTCCAATTAAGTTCGCCTTGAATTAAAACTAGCAAAGTTTCAGCGGTTAGCCAGAAAAGTAACGAACAAACCAAAAGACAGGTTTAGTCCTAAATACAGGCGGGGCACAAAAAGCATCAATAAATGTGCAAAAATTGAACGTATTCAACGAGATAATATACGCGGAAAGGAGTTTTTTCGGCCCAGTATTGGGCCAAAAAATGTTCATCTAAATGGATTACCTACCACAGGTTCCGTGCGTTCTTTACGGGTATTTTTTGCGTTTTCATCACCCTCATCAGAAGGGGCAAGGCCAGCAAAAATACCCACTAAGGTAACTGAAAAGGCTATCACTGCGGATGCAGAAAATAGAAGGAGGTAGTCGTTAAAGCCAGTAATGCCTTGCGAGATAATATGAAACATCAAGACAATAAAACCCGGCGCTAGCTGAATAGACAAATCTCCAGCCACCGGCGCAGGCGTGAAAATCAAGATTGCTCCCAACGCGCTATACAAGTGATAGAATAAGCCTTTGGTTTTAACCCAAAAAGCCATTTTTCCCCAGCACCAAAACCCGATTAGACCCGCAAAAAAGTACAATCCCCAGAAAAACAAATAGTCATTTAGGCTTTCCATATAATGTGATCCTCCCAGTCTTCCTCAGCCACTTGATTGTCCGCTACGCCTTTGCCTTTAATCGACACACCCGCCTCATGAACAGAGTTTGGGTCGCCGCTAATCAGTGGGTGCCAGTCCGCCAACTTTCGTCCTTCAGCCAGCACTCTATAAGCACAAGAATCAGGCAACCAGTGAAATTCACTGGCTTGATTCGGCGTTAACCAAACGCAATTTGGCACTTTTTCTTGCCGCTCTAAATACACGGTGCAATTGCAGTTAGTGGTGTCCATATAGCGACAATGGACATCGGTGTAATACACCTCTTCCGTGTCTTCATCTTCAAGCTTATGAAGACAACACAGGGCACACCCATCACAAAGAGATTCCCACTGTTTACGTGTCATATCTTTAAGAGAGGTTGTCTCCCAGAACGGCTGAGCACTCATTTAATCAACATCGCGCTTTGTAAATAGATCAAGGGTTTGCGGATCTTTAGGCGGGGGCATTTGTAAGTAGTAACCCTTTTCTTCAATCTCAGACAACACTTTTGCCGCATCAGCACGACCCAACTTTTTATCCGGCGTGATGATAATAGTCATTGCCAATTCCGGGCGACCAAACATATCCATGAGATCATCTGGCACACGAGTCACGCCATCCGCACGGGATACGTACAAGTACATCTCATCTTTATTGCGGGTTTTAAATACGTCGCACAATACTTTTGTCATTTTACTCATCTACATCAACACTTAGGTTTTCATTCACATCGCCTGCAGACAGCCAGTCGATCAATGGGCGACCAATCTCCGCCATCCGCCAACCGGATAGCGCTTCTGGAATAACGCTTCCTTCGCTGCGAATCAACACATCGAGAATACGTTTATTGGCTAAAAGCTCCGGAGGAATATCCAGCTTTTCGGCATGTTTAACCACGAGTTTTTTCATTTTCTTTTGCCGGTCTGCCGCTTCAATATGCAAAGGACGCTCTAACTGAGTTGGCCACTCACTGGCTGGAGCATCTAGCGCATCGGCAATAATTCTTAAAATCACTTTCCCTTGATCTCGCAACACCTGAGCTCTTAACCCGGCTTTTTGAAGCTGATCCCGATTACGAGCTTTAAACCGGCACATGTTCCAGAGGGTGGGATCATCTGCGATTTTGTTGCGCGGAACATCGCGCTCTCGCGCTTCTATTTCTCGCCAAATGGATAACTGCTGCAGCACATATTGCTCTTGCGGTCGTAGCTTCCAACCCAGCTTCACCCGCTGATAGGCTTGACTGTAGTCATCGCTAACAGCACTGGCTAATTCAATAACACGAGCACAGTCTTCTTGCAGCCAAGAAAGTCGCCCAAGCGCTTCGAGTCGCGCTAATATCTTCGGATAAAGCTGATGCAGGTAATATACATCGGCTGTGGCATATTCAACCTGATGCTCGGTTAACGGGCGCTGAAGCCAATTGGTGCGAGTCGCTCCCTTGGGGATATCAATATCCAAAATACCGGCGACAGCACGCTGAAATCCAACAGAGCCACCCTCTCCGATATAAGCCAAGCCCATCTGCGTATCAAACAGCGGGGTCGGTAACACACCCAATAGCTGCCGACAAACTTCAAGATCTTCCAAGCAAGCGTGAAATACCTTAATGATCTCTGGGCAAACCATGAGTTCGTTAAACGGTGCCCAATCTGTAATGCTAAGAGGGTCGAGCAACCAACAAGCCCTATCCGTCGCCAGCTGAAACAAGCCCGGCTGAGGATAAAACGTCGTCGTGCGAATAAACTCAGTATCAAGCGATATATAAGCGCTACTCTTCCATTCATCACAAGCTTTGACCAAGGATTCATCATCACTGATCCAAATCGGAGCAGGAATATTCAGTTCAGTCATCCTTGAGCACCCTGCAGTTCTGCCAGTAAATCTTTCATGGTAAGTATTTTGCCTTGAAGGCCGCTTTTACGTTGAATATATTCAGCGGTTGCCCGCCCTTCTACACTATCAGCCAGCGGCATCATCAAATTTGATTCACCTAGCCCTTCAAGCATGGCCAATAAGCTAGGGACTTTTAGTTGATCCGGGCCAACACCTCGAGCGGGAGACAACACCCCGTGAAGAACATACATTCGCCCTTGGTAGCCAGACTCTTGAACACGCGCAACATCTTGTTCAGATTCAAGAATCATCACAGTTTTAGACCGTACGGAGTCATTTTCATCCTCGCCTAACGCTACACAATTTGAGCAACCTTTCGCAGCGGCTTCTGCCAAACGATTACACAAGGGACACCGCTCTAAGGCTTGCAACGCCGTCATATTTGATGAAAACGCTTGCACGTCACCATGATAAATAAGCCACTCCACCAATCGCTGCGCACCCTGTTCACCGATACCCGGTAAGGTATCAAATGCACGACATAAGTCGCGGTAACTCTTAGGGACTCCAGACGATTTCATCGATGACCTACGTTATGGTTAAAGGCGGACGCACTCCGCCATTAAAATGGAAGCTTCATGCCCGCTGGCAAGCCCATCCCGGCGGTCATTTTTGACATATGCTCTTGGTTGTTTTGTTCAATTTTACGTACCGCATCATTCACTGCTGCGGCTAGTAAGTCTTCAACCATTTCTTTATCTTCTTCCATAATTGAATCATCAAGCTCAACACGCTTAACATCGTGGCGACCTGTCATGGTGACTTTCACTAGACCTGCACCCGCTTCGCCAGTGATCTCAGCTTCAGCCAATTTCTCTTGAGCTTTGGCCATTTCTTCCTGCATTTTTTGGGCCTGCTTCATCAAGTTGCCCATTCCGCCTTTAATCATTCGTCATTCCTCACTGTCTACGATTCAAGTATTCGGGCGAACAGTATCTTCAAGAACCTGCCCGCCCATATCATTGATGATTTGATTGACCACGGGATCACTATCAATCGCGTGCTTGGCTCCATAAAGAGCCTCTGTTTTTAATCTGTGACGACGTTGCTCCGGCGTCTCGCCACGCGGAGGACGCAACGTCATCAGTATTTTTGCGCCGGGCACAAGTTGCTGCAAGGCCGATTCCACACGTGATTTTTGAGAATCGTTGTACAGGGCCGACTGAGCCGTATCCACATCGAATACCATCAAACCGTCTTCTTCACCAATGTACGCACTGTTCTTGGCAATCGCCATTGGCAAGCCTGCGAGAGGGAGGTATTCGACCCACTGATACCAAGTATGGGGAGCCAGTGGGGCTAAATTTTCTACACCCTCCGCAAGGTTATGCTCTTCACGAACAGGAGTGCTGGTTTCTGTCGCAGAGGGTTGCGTTGCAACTGAAGGAGGTTCAGGTGCCTGGGATGCTGTACCCGAATGATCCGCAAGCGGCGCCGGGGCATTTAAAATATCTGCAATAGGCGTTCGAGATGAAGCAGGAGTATCTAGAGAATCCCCCGAAGGCGGCGCTATTTCCGTGACGATAGGCGCAGATGGGGCGAGTTCATCAATCGATTCAACGGGCAGGCCTACTTCACTGGGCTGAACCAACTCATCTATATGAGGCGATATTATTTTATCAGGCGCTGGTTGATCCGGCGCTGGTTGATCCGGCGCTGGTTGATCAGGTGCAGGTTGTTCATTAGGCACTGATTCACTGGATGCACTTTTAGGAGGTAGCGGTTCAGCTTCCTGCGGTGTCGTAGGCGTCTCGTTCTCCGCAAGCGGTGTAACAACTGGGACATCATCCGTCGTTGATCCACTTCCCGCAGGGGTGTCGTTTACATCCTCGGGAGCAGAGTCGATGGGCGCAATACTAGGCGTCAGAGACTTTTTTTTTTCGAGGGCAGACTCAAGATCCAATTCAGGCACCACATCAGGCGCAGGACGGAACGCCAACATTCGCAACAAGATCATTTCAAAACCTTGGCGAGGATCAGGTGCTAAGGCCAAATCTTTACGGCCCTGTAACGCAATTTGATAACACAATTGCAAGTCTTCCGCCGGCATCGCCATCGATAACTGAAGAATTGCCTCGCGGTCACCTTCCGTATTTTCAATGGCATCAGGCACCACCTGAGCTAACGAGGCCCGATGCCAGATATGCAGCAAACCTTGAATGATTTCATCGTAATCGGGAGAGTGCTCCGCCATAGAAGCGGTTTCAGCAAGAATTTCACCCGCATCGCCTTTGGCCATAATTCCGGCCAAGCGAAATAATCGACCGCGATCCATAGTCCCGAGCATGGCATTGACGTGCGACTCGCTCACATCACCTTCACCGTAGGCAATGGCTTGGTCGGTTAAACTTAAAGCGTCACGCATACTGCCTTGTGCAGCACGGCCCAGAGACCATAGGGCTGGTTCTTCGTACCCAATTTTTTCAGCCTGAAGCACCTTACCCAGATACTCCACAATGCGCTCAGGGGTCATGTTCTTCAAACTGAACTGAAGACAACGCGACAAGACCGTCACCGGAAGCTTTTGCGGATCGGTAGTCGCTAATAAAAACTTAACATGCTCAGGGGGTTCTTCGAGAGTCTTTAACAGTGCATTAAAACTGTGAGTAGACAGCATATGCACTTCATCGATCAAGTAGACCTTATAGCGGCCTCTTGTCGGTGCGTATTGAACGTTATCAAGCAGTTCGCGCGTGTCTTCAACGCGAGTACGAGACGCCGCATCCACTTCAATCAAATCGACAAAACGACCTTCAGCGATCTCTTTACAAGATGAACACTCACCGCAAGGACGTGCACTGACACCCTGTTCACAGTTGAGGCATTTGGCCAAAATTCGAGCAATGGTGGTCTTGCCCACACCGCGAGTACCGGTAAACAAATAGGCATGATGCAGACGGCCTTCATTCAGAGCATTGATTAGCGCTCGCAGGACGTGCTCCTGACCCACCATCTCGTCAAAGAAGCGTGGACGCCATTTACGCGCAAGTACCTGATAACTCATGAAATTAGGCTAACCCAATAATTAAAAACTGAGGTCGCATGATAACCGGAAGCAAGGGGAAAGTCAGGATATTTTGGAGATGACCCCTACCAGCCACACCCCGGCACACGAGTCGACTACTACCGTTGCTTCCTTCCGGACCTGGCGGAGTTCGCAGTGTATCGTTGCGAGGGGACCGGCAAGGGCCACCATAACGTCTTGAGGAACCTCAAGAGGCGGCTACATTAGCCAAAACAGATTATTAAATCAAGGAGTTAGAGCATTGAATGTAAAAATACATCAAAGTAGCAACCACTGCTCCAACGCCTTATTAATAACCTCGGCACGACTAAGGCCTAAATCGTCAGCCGCATCATCAAGAGCGTCGACAATATCCGCTGGTAATTTAACCTCAAGGCGATGCAGACCAGCGTGCTTGTCGCGCATACGTTGCGAGCGTTTATTATGGCGACTCTGCTTGGCACGGTCATAAGGATTACTTCGCGGTCGACCTGGCCGCGGCGTACCGAACATATCTATTGTGGTACGGTCTTCTGGCTGGACAGACATCCACCACTCCTAACTCTAAAACTGGCGCGATTATCCCAGCAAGATCGCTAAAAGCAATATGGAAGACGACCATTCAGCGAACGAATAGGTATTTACAGCGATAATTCCCTAGTTTTCCTGCTTGGTTACTTGCCTTATATGAGTCATGGCAATAATGTGAAGGCAACTACCTATGATTATGTTTTGAAATGACACAGAAACCAGCTCCAATTCCAAAGACACTCGCAACACAGACAATCAACTCAAAGTCCCTCCCGTTTGAAACCACCAAAGACGTGGAACCGTTTCATGGCGTACTTGGCCAAGAACGCGCCGTTAACGCGATTCAATTTGGTGTCGCAATGGAACGTCCGGGATACAACATATTTGTAATGGGCGACACAGGTACCGGCCGATCATCCTATGTGCGTGATTACCTAAAAAGTGAAGCAAAACGTCAATCAACGCCCGACATCTGGTGCTATGTAAATAATTTCAACAATCCTCGAGAGCCAAGATCTGTATCGCTCCACCCTCACGAAGCGGGTGAATTTAAAAAATTAATCAACGAGTTAATTGATCAATTATTGGCCAGCTTTCCAGCGGTATTGGAACACCCCACATACCAGCAAAAGAAATCGGCCATCGATTACATTTTTAACCGTCGATACGACAAGGCAATCGAAACCGTTGAGCGTGAAGCCCATAAACGCAACGTAGCCGTTTACCGAGATTCAAACGCCATTAGCTTCACCCCAATGCGCGAAGGTAAGGCATTAGACGAAACCGAATTTGCTCAACTCACCGAAGAAGAGCGCGACACCTTTCACGACACCATTGGTGAACTCGAGCATATGCTCAGCGAACAACTCGCCGAGCTACCCCAATGGAAACGAGAAAGCAGCAATGAGCTGCGAAGCCTAAACAAAGTCACTATTCGTGATGCGGTCGCGCCGTTACTAGTCCCTACTCGGGAAGCATTTAAAGACCACGAGCCTATTCAAGAATACTTAAACGAGATGGAAGAACACCTCCCCTCGTTAGTGCTAGAGGAACTGGTTGAAGAACGCATCATGGATTTGCGTGAAGAATACGCAAAACGCAGCAGCCTTGAAGATTCACTATTGCCAAACATTGCAACGCACCACAAGCCCGACAGTGGCGCACCGGTCATTTATGAGCCACACCCAAGCTACGCCAATTTAGTTGGCCGTATTGAGTACGTGAGCGATCAAGGCGCACTAGTCACTAATTATCAGCGCATTGCTCCGGGTGCACTACACAAAGCTAATGGCGGCTATTTAATTCTCGACGCCGAAAAAGTACTGGCCGAGCCCATGGTATGGGACGTACTAAAACGCGCACTACAATCCAACCAATTAAAAATGGAATCGCCCTATTCTGAAATTGGTTTAGTTAATACCACGTCATTGGTACCCGCCGTAATTCCTCTTGATTTCAAGTTGGTATTAATTGGCTCACGCCAGATTTATTACCTTCTGCAAGAATACGATGAAGACTTCAAACGACTATTTAGAACCGTGGTGGATTTCGACAGCGACATCCCATTAACAGAAGAGCACCTCACCGCTTACTCACAGTTAATTAAGAGCCGCATTGAAGAGCAAAAATACGCCGACCTAGATCGTGACGCGGTTGAAAGAATGGTGTGTCACAGCGCTCGTCTTGCGGAACAGCAAGACACGCTCAGCGCAAGAATTGGCGACCAGTTCGATTTATTAGCCGAAGCCGATTTTATTCGAAAACTGGCTCAAGATGAACTCATTACTCGCACCCACATCGATCGCGCACTGGTTGCTAATAAAGAACGTACCGGGCGTGTATACGATAAACTATTTGAGCAAATGCTCGATGGCACAGTGCTCCTTGAGACCTCTGATAAAGCCATTGGTAAAATTAACGGGCTAACCGTAATGTCACTGGGTGATACAAGCTTTGGCTCCCCCGCGCGCATCACAGCAACGGTGTACCCAGGCTCTAAAGGCGTCGTGGACATTGAACGTGAAGTGTCCTTGGGCCAAGCATTACACTCGAAAGGCGTCATGATTTTAAGTGGATTTTTGGGTAATCGTTATGCCCAAAAATTCCCACTAGCGATTTCGGCTCACATCGCTATGGAACAATCCTATGGTTACGTCGATGGTGATAGTGCCTCCATGGCCGAACTGGTGTGTTTAATTTCGGCATTGATTCATTCGCCTATTGATCAAAGCTTTGCTATTACCGGCTCAGTAAACCAATACGGTGAAGCCCAAGCCATTGGCGGCGTAAATGAAAAAATTGAAGGCTTCTTCCGACTATGTGAAGCACGTGGGTTAACTGGAAAACAAGGTGTCATCATACCTCAATCTAACCAGCGCAATTTAGTTTTACATGAAGATGTAGTTACCGCTATAGAGCAAGGAAAATTCAACGTCTATTGTGTCCGCCATGTTGATGAAGCATTGCATTTATTGCTTGATCGAGAGCCGGGCATCATCAACGAGAATGGCGAATTCCCAGAAGGTACGATTAATGGCGACATTATTAAGCGTTTAGCAGCCATCGCTAAACTTGGTGAAAAACAAACTGACTAACGCTGAATAAACACAGCAATAAAAAAACCGCTATCGATCACTCCATAGCGGTTTTTTTTATGATTATTCAAAAGTATTTAAAGCGTCGTACGTACCGGATGGCGCCCATAACGAACAAATGCTAGCACCTGCTCGTGCAACAGTAAAAAATCAACCGGCTTCGCCATAACCGCATCCATACCGGAATCCAAACACAACTGACGTTCGGTATCAGACACGCCCGCCGTCAATGCAATCACTGGAATCGTACACCCCTGCTTACGTAGCTGACGCGTTGTATCCATCCCGTTAAGAACTGGCATATGACAGTCCATCAAAATAACGTCCATTTTTTTCCAACCATCACTATCGAGAAGCTCCCGACCATTATTAAAAGTTTCGACGGTCATGCCTCGTTTAGTCAAAATTACCTGTAACGTTCTTTGGTTCGTAAGGTCATCTTCACAGATGGCAATATTCAGCGATTCCGATGGCAGAGCATCGATAGTTTCGGTGGTCTCAGACATCACATCCACAGGCACATCAAACCAAAAAATCGAACCTCTATTCGGCTGACTGATAACTCCAACCTGCCCCTTCATTAACTCGGCTAAATTTTGACATAAGCTCAACCCTAACCCTGTTCCCCCGTATTCCAACGCGGTAAGACCACTGGCTTGTTCATACGGTTGAAAGACATCGGCTAGTTTGGAGGAATCAATACCGACTCCGGAATCAGAAACAGACAAGTGCAGAATTAATTTATCACGCCAAGATTCGGCATTGAGCTGCACATGTATCCTCCCGCCCTCTGGCGTAAACTTGCAGGCATTACTCAAAAAATTAACCAGTATTTGACGCATACGAGCGGCATCACCTACTAAGTATTCAGGCACCCCCGCAGCACACTCTGACGTCAACGTAATCCCTTTACGCCGAATATTGGCCGCCAACACAGCAGAGCTACGCTGCAACCATAAACGCGCATTAAAAGCTTCATGATGGAGCTGTAAACGGCCTGCTTCAATTTTGGCAACATCCAACACATCATCAACAACCCCCAATAAGGATTGGACTGTGTACTCAAGATCACCCACCAATTCAATCTGGCTAGGACTAAGCGATTCTGACTCAAGTAGCTCAACGATACCCACAACCCCTGTTAAAGGATTCCGAATTTCATGACTTAAATGAGCAAGGAACTGGGTCTTAGACTCAAGAGCACGAGCGGCCACCTCTCGCTCCTGCTCTGCCTCTAATGCTCTTCTGGCATAGACGTCAGCGGCAACAACATCACGATAACCACGAAGGGCTGTTGTTAATGACACAAACAGGCGCTCTTGCGTAGATTCACTTTTTGCTAAGTAATCGTTGATATCATAGTTTTGAACGACTCGATATTCAGGGGCGAATCCAGCTTGCCCTGTGCGCAAAATAATACGAATGCGACGATTACCCAATTCACTACGAATGTATTCAACCAAGTCTAATCCTGCCGCGTCGTGCTCCATCACAACGTCCAGCAATATCACGGCAATATCATCACGAGTTTGAAGTGTTTTTTTCGCTTCTTCCGCACTGCTTGCCTCCAAACAATCAATACCACGATGTTCAAATTTAAAACGAGACAGTACGAGTCGAGTGACATCCAGCACCGAGCGGTCATCATCGACCACAAGTACTGGGAAACGCTCAGGCAAAAATTCAGAGGAGGTACTTGGAAGGGGGTCTTCAGTCATTTTCTAGCAATCCTTTGCATGAAAAAAATCCACAGCTTAATACGTAGGAACCAACAGAAACTTGAGGAGAAAAGGCCATCAATAAAAACAAAACATGTGCTCTTATTTACTCAACATGTCATCACGCAAATGCCCTTGCACTGGGTCATCTGACAGCCAAATTCCAAACATGGCTTGCTTAAAGGCTAAACCGGGCACTACTTCTTTTTTCTCACCATTGCGATAAATTTCAACGCCCACATCAGGTACGTAATTGAGATCAAACACGTCGCCATTTTCTAAAGAGCTGCGAAACGTTTCAATCATTACATCCACTTCACTCTTAATGCCAGATAAGTCACCGTGGGTAGAGCGAACAAAACCATCCATTGCGGATTCAGCAAAGCGCTCCCCCGTTATCAAATCGGAGGTTATCACCACTCTTATATTCATTGGTTCGTCTGCCGCGATAATGGTTTCTGCATCTGAAGACTTTTCTCCCAAATACAAAGCAGCGATATACACATGAACGAAGAATTTACTGCGAACACCCGCACCATTCAAGACAAGCTCAGACGCCTCAAACGACAAGTCATCTGGTAGTTTGACGCCATCAATTTTCGTTGCAGCATGAACAACTGATATCGAAGTGATAAGAAATACGACACTCAGAATGAATCTGATCATATAAATCCTTAAACAACACACCTAAAAACAACCACATCCCTGACATACGCTAGCTCAATATGCTTTTGAGGAGGTGCATTAAGAGGGCATATTTTACTATGACTAATTTTTTCTAATAGCAAAAGACTGCAACACGAGCCATACGCGTAGCAGATAAAAATAGTATGTTGCACTAGCGCGTTAACGCAACCAATAAAAAGCAAGATGCTTTCAATGTCAGTGATTCTAAACCCGACACATCTCACACCAAGCCATTCAAAAGCTACGAAACAAACCCAATTTAAATTGGATTAATGAAAATCGCGTAGATTCTTTTGAACATAGCGAAGAGTCATTTCAACGAGATTCTCACCGCTATCGTAAAATCTATCATCTAAGCTAGCGATTTCATCGGCATGTTCACTTTCGATATGGTCGAAGGCGTTTATGCGATCATCCTCATCGGTAGGAACGTCTCGATTTTCGAAAAGATCAATCAAGCTATCGAGTAAATCGTAAGACACACGTGCCTTAATTCGCTCTAGCGCTTCCAACGTATCTTCTGTTAGAGCACCCGCTTCATGGTGAATAAATTGAACGAAACCTCCGTTCTCCATTTCCCGCAATAGTTGATCAATGCAGAATACTGTTTTCTCCGCTTCATTCAGAGTTTTATAGCCAGAGTCATTTTCTTTATCGTAAATGACGTCTGTAATCTGAAGAAATGAATCAGTCTCATCAGCAACGTCTAGCGCCGCCTGAATCTCCATGTTCATAGGTCCTACTCATTACCACTTAATACGAATTGTAAATCTTACCTTAGCCCAGCCGCTTTCAATTGACAAAGGTTTTCAGACGCCTTTTTGCAACCTCAATTATTATCCGGGGCAATGATGACAGAAATACGCCGCGCGGCAGTTTCTGGCGCTTCCATCGGAAAGCAATGCGACCCTTCAATATCATGACGGCGAATATTGCCATTTGCCCGACACGCCCGATCAACCGAACCACTAATAAACCCATACGACTGCGAGGCGACAAAGATATCGACAGGCACCCCCAAGTTACGCACGGCATTCCATAAACCTCTTGGGTAAGAGCCAAAAATAGACCCTTCCCAGTCAGGAGAACACGCCAAGTGCACAGAACCGTCGTCGTTAGTACGACTGCCGTATTCAGCAAACAGCGCCAGCGCCTGAGCATCCCATTTTCTATACAGAGGTTTAGTTTTGAGGCTGTCTATCATGGTCTGTTTATTTGGCCATTCACACCTGCGTCGACGCACTGAATTGACTAGCTTGGTTCTGTTCCATAGACCCGTCTTACGCATCATTCGCTGAAATAAAATAATCTCTGAACTAAACAGCACCGGGTCAAGCAAAACAATACGAGTAAACAATTCAGGGAAACGCGCCGCCGCCAGTAATGTGATTACGCCCCCCATAGAATGACCAATACCAACAACCGGCCCTCGGCTTCTCGAAGCAATACTGTCTGCGACCTGCGCTGCCATTTCATTCCAATCTGGCTGAACACGCTGAGGCTGAGGTGACACACCGTGACCAGGTAGATCTGTAAATAATAAATCACTTGCGCCTAACGTCTGCTCTCGTAACTGGCAAGCCAACGGCTGTAAGGTTCTGGCGCAAAAACCATTGCCATGTAAAAAATGAAACACTCGTTCGCCACCTACGATTGAATCAAACCCTCCAAGGTCCGGAGTCTTCCAGGAAGTTGTCTCTAAACGGGGCATAAATAAGCTTCCATTGATCGAATTGTTCATTTTGTAATCATGATCGATTTATTTTTGTCACATTTGCACGCATTCGGAACCTTTAGGCATAGCTAAGGTTCCCATACAGGTCTAGTTTTATTAAAAACAACGAGAGGAGAATCCCAAATGACCGCAGCAGCAACCTTACACGCACTAGAAGCAAACCGCCGCTTTACTGATTTAAAAGATGCGCAAGCACGTCTAAAACAAGCTGGAAGAGATCTTAAAGCCGGCGTCATAGACACCGACACTTACGAGACGGAAACCGATGTTTGCCAGAAAATTATTCGAGCATGCCAATAATTAGGCAAGGATCAGGACGCTACCGAGATGCTGCCATCATTATCAGCGCCATGATTGAGAGTGGGAACACCGCTATGGAAACGAAATTCCGAGTCAGGAGATTCGATCAGATCCTTCTCGACTCGACGTAACTCGTCGATCCGATCTTCGATATCCTTACCGGCGTACTGCCTAGCCAAGCCAAGATAGTCTTGATAGTGGCGACCTTCTGAGCGCAGTAGCGACTTATAAAACTTCGCCAATACTGGATCCAGGTGAGGGGCCAAACAAGCAAAACGTTCACAAGAGCGTGCTTCGATCAACGCGCCACAAATCAGTACATCGACTAGTTCTTCAACACCATCTTTGCGAACACAATCTCGAAGGCGACCCGCATAGCGCGAAGACGTCAGATTTTTATATTGAATGCCACGATCTTTCATAATCGTCACCACTTGCTCAAAATGCAGCAGCTCTTCTCGGGCAAGTTGACTCATTTTTTTCAACAAGTCTTCTCGATTAAGGTGGCGGTACAACAAGGTCATCGCTGTAGAAGCTGCTTTCTTTTCGCAGTTTGCGTGGTCAATCAGCATGATTTCCTGATTTTTAAGCGCCACATCAACCCACGCCTGCGGCGTTGGGCACAGCAAAAACTCATTAATCTCGTTCAATACCGCATCAAGACTCATATTAGTACTCCATTGCCTTCTCAAGAATGCTACGCAGCTCACCTGCAAGTACGACGGCCTTTTCGGCGTCAGGGTCCATCACACAAAACGTCACCATGGCATCAGCGACTACGTCTTGCTCTTCACCATCAACAATACGAGTCACTACCTGCTCAAACTGAGCACTTTTATTGCCGATTTTACTTAAACGAACGGTCACTCTAAGTAGGTCATCAAGTAATGCAGGGCGGCGGTAATTGATATTAATATTAACAACCACTAAGGCACGCCCTAGCGCTTCAAGTTGTTCGGTAAACCCTGTTTTCCCCATAAAGTCCCAGCGTGCTTCTTCTAAGAACTCCATGTAACGTCCGTTGTTTACATGCTGATAGACATCAAGGTGGTAACCTCGAACACGGATATCGACGGACAAATAACACTCCTAGAACTCAATCGCTGAGATCGTAATAACAGTTAAGGGATAATTGAGGGCACGAATTCTAGCGAATCAGGCCTTCGCTCTCAATGATGCAAGGTTAATCCCCACCGGAACATCTCTACGTAGAGTCGCCAGCACTCGGGTCTTCATTGCGAATTCGATGCCTTCTTGCAACGGTTTTTGATAGCGCTGCGGTACTGATTCAGGCCAGCCAATGGCACGATCTAACGACCCACAAGCATCCAACACCTGCCCTGCGCCCTTTGTGCCTATGCCTGCCACACCGGGCAGATGATTCGTTTGATCCCCGCATAAAGCCCAAAAATCAGTCAACTTAGTAGGAGTAAACCCCCAGCGATCTCGTACCTGATCCTCATCCCACATCAAGCGCTCAAAGTGATTGAGTACTTTAATTTTAGGAGAGACAAGCTGACAAAACCCTTTATCTGTCGACAGGATCGTGACATCTAACGATCGTTCGGCGGCCTTTACTGCGATGGTGGCGATAATATCATCCGCCTCCCAGCCATCTTGGTCATAACAATGCACACCATTAGTTTCTAAATACTGTCGAATACTAGCAAGGTCATCAGCCAATGCCTGTGGCATAGGCGAGCGACCTTCTTTATAAGTTGGCCAAATCTCATGCCGCCAGGTAATGTCGTGATGCTCGAACACCATCACAAGGTGTGTTGCTTTTAAGCGCGCTAAGTTACTCATAATGATACCCAACGAACGGGTACGTGTTGCTTCATCCGCCAGTTCATTACCTTCAACCGCCGCATACACACGTCGAATAACGTTCATGGCATCAATGATCAACAGGTGCATTTTGGTCGCCTCCTTGATCCTGAGTCTCACCAGAATCGGTGGATTGCTGTGCCAGCCACAATTGAGAGTAACGCCCTCGCTTCGCGAGCAGGCCTTGGTGTGTTCCGCGCTCCACGATGCTTCCGTCTTCGATCACGGCAATTTCATCTGCATCCACTACCGTCGACAATCGATGAGCAATAATCAAAGCCGTATGCCCTTCTGCAACCTTCCGTATTTCAGCCATGATTGTACGTTCGGTTTCGGAATCAAGTGATGATGTAGCTTCGTCGAACACCATTATCGCGGGTTCTTTTAACAACATACGCGCAATCGCAATACGTTGTTTTTCACCACCAGATAATTTCAAACCACGCTCACCAACCAAAGTATTTAACCCATCAGGGCTATCATTTACTAGCGTAGTTAAACTCGCCATCCGAATCACCTCGATAAGATCCTCTTCGCTAGCGTCTGGTTTGGCGTAAAGTAAGTTATTGCGCAAGGTGTCGTTAAACAGCACGGTATCTTGAGGCACGATCCCTAAAGTGTGCCGCAAGGACTGCTGCGTCACTGACACCGTATCTTGGCCGTCAATCAACACCTGCCCAGACTGGGGATCATAAAAACGAAACAATAAACGCGTTATTGTCGACTTACCGGCACCACTTCCACCCACCAAGGCCAAACTCCGCCCCGGTTCCAGCGCTAGGTTTAACCCCTTTAATATCTGTCGATCTTCGTTATACCCAAACTGAATATCACGAAATTCAACTCGGCCTTGGCTCACGCTCAAGGCTGCTTTTCCATTGTCAGGCACCTGAGATTCAACATCCAACAACTCAAACATGCGCTCGATATTCGCCACTGAGGCTTTTATTTCACGATAAATAAAACCCAGAAAATTAAGCGGTAAAAACAACTGAAACATAAAGGCATTGACCAAAGTGAAGTCACCCAAGGTCATCTCACCCGTCAGCACATAATGGGCTGACGACATTAACATCGCGGCCATAGCCACAGAGATAATCAGTGCTTGCCCACTATTTAAAGTGAACAGAGATAAACGATTCATCCGACGCGCCTCTTCCCAGCGCCCTAGTGACTCATCGTATACCGCCGACTCACGCTCTTCAGCGGTGAAATACTTTACGGTTTCGTAATTCAGCAAACTATCCAACGCTCGTGCGTGCGTGGTGGAATCCATCTTGTTCGCTTCTCGCACATAACGTGTACGCCACTCCGTTATCTGAACTGAATAGCCAATATAAAGAACCACCGCGACCAAAGTAATTAGGGCAAAAATCGGTGGGTAATTCGCAAACAAAAGCACGATCACGAGCAGCAATTCAAGCAAGGTAGGAAGGATGTTAAAAATCATAAAACGCATCAAAAAACTGATACCGCTTGTGCCACGTTCAATATCACGCTGCAACGCACCTGTTTGGCGGTCTAAGTGAAAAGACAAGCTCAAGCTGTGCAAATGCCGAAACAAGGTCAGAGACATACGGCGCATCACCCGCTCAGTCACCCGACCAAACAATAAATCTCGAAGCTCACCTGCCAATACCGTCATAAACCGCACAGCGCCATAAGCCACTAACAACATCAGGGGAAAGCCGATCCACCAATCCTCAGACAACACGCCCGTCGCGTCCAAATGATCAACCTGATACTTAAGTAGGAAGGGCATTCCCACACTGGCCAGTTTGGCCACAAGCAAACACAAGAATGCAGCAACCACGCGCCCTTGATACTCTAGAAGGAAGGGCCATAAGGTCTGAATCCATCGTCGAATGCGCAATTTCTCGGGCATATCCGCTGGTGGTGCGTGAAAACTTCTCATTGAGGGTTTACTCTGTTAGTACTCGTAGCATAAAAGCTACTGGCAATTTACGGCCAAGAGCATAAGGTCCTGAACAACGTGATTCAACGAATTTCCCGCATCAAGGCAGCGCTACCTGAACTAACGGAACTAGAATCCCTTCTTGAAGAAGGGAAGCAATACATGCGCATTCGTGTGCCCGCGCACATCCAACATCAAGGTGAGCACCTCCCCTTTTATGTCTTGGAAATGGGATCAAACTCCCCAAATGCACCAGTACTGTCGCTTGTTGGTGGCGTACATGGTGTTGAACGCATCGGAACGCAAGTCATATTAGCTTTTATGAAAAGCCTAATTCGTCGACTCCACTGGGATCCCGTTGTACGTGATCAGCTCGAAAATATCCGTTTATTAATTATTCCATTGGTGAATCCCGGCGGTATGTTAGATAACAGCCGCTGTAATCCCAGTGGCATTGATCTTATGCGCAATGCGCCAGTAGAAGCTGAAGGAAAAACACCCTGGCTAGTGGGCGGGCAACGCATTAGCTCATCACTTCCTTGGTATCGAGGAGCCGCGGGGCAACCAATGCAACCCGAAAGCCAAGCCTTAAGCGACGCCGTCCATCACGCGCTCAAAGGGCAAAAATTTTGTATTAGCTTGGATTGTCACTCCGGCTTTGGTACTCGCGATCGCATGTGGTTCCCCTACGCGAAAAGCACAGCGCCTTGGCCTGACATTGGTGCGGCGCATGTCCTCACTGAGTTATTCGAGCACAGCTTTCCACACCACGATCAATACTTATTTGAACCACAAGCGCACAGTTACACCACCAACGGTGACCTATGGGATTACCTTTACGACGATTATAAAGCTCAACAGCCCGATGGCTGCTTTATCCCGATGACGTTAGAAATGGGGTCTTGGCTGTGGGTAAAGAAGAATCCTCGTCACCTATTCCGCTACCACGGGCTATTTAACCCCGTACTGCCCCATCGCCATCAACGAATATTGCGCCGTCACTTGGTTCTTTTTGACTTTTTAATGGCAGCTACGCGAACAATGCCCGACTGGGCACCGGCTACCGCTAACGAAAAAGGGTTGGCATTAGAGGCAGCATTAGGGCGTTGGTACCCCGGATACGATGGAAAACTCACATCAATAGTGTGAAGCCGCCGCCGCATCCGTTACACTGACGTCCGCGTTATTTTGCTACGGACTTTCTGATATTCATGGTTTCCTTGCGTCGTTTACCTTTGCTGTTTGCGCTTTGCGCCACAACTACCCTTTCTCACGCTGACATTACTGCTGATCTTGGCCTAACGTCCGAATTTGTTCGCGACGGCATTAGCCAAACTGGCGGCAACATCACCTGGCAGGCTGGCACGACAGCCACTCACTCCTCAGGTCTTTATGGCGGCATTTGGGGAAGTGGTATTGATCATCGTAAAAACGATGACCTACATTCTGAATGGGATGGCTATGCCGGTTTTCATTTACCGCTTTACCGCAAGTGGTCAATAGACTCCAGCCTGACCCGCTTCACCTTTTATGGTGATAAAGATCGACGTGCGGATGCTTACAACCAGGGGGCGCTACGCTTACTGTGGGATAATAATTTCACAGCGGGTTATCGCATTGGGGAAGGCTACTACGGCAGTGATTTCAATCTACACACATTGGAAACCGCCTACATTTTTCAAACTAAGACCTTCTCGATTGAGCTATACATGGCCAACCATCGTCTAGACAACACCGATGACGATACTAATTTTGGTGACAGCACGAGCACCGATGATTACTGGCACTTCCGTGTCGGCGTTGCTCGCACCTACAACCACTGGGATTACCGCCTAAACCTTGAACGCACGAACTTAGGCAAAGAGTTTGATGGTGGTACTTCAATGCAATTTAGCTTACATCGTTACTTCCGCATCTGGTAACCGCAATTTATGTCAATCGATCAACGTCCAGTGTTAGTGTTTATGCGAGGTTTAATTCGCAGTCGCTATCATTGGGCGGGGTTTCCTGACCGCTTTAAAACACAGTATAACGTTATAGAGGTCGAGCTTCCGGGCAACGGCTATCGCTTTAACGAGAGCACACCTTCCGACATTCCAACAATGATGCATAGCATCAGACACCAAGTGCGAGAACAACACTCGGGCCCTATTACCGTCATTGCCATCTCGATGGGTGGGATGATTGCAACCGAATGGGCGCGTCAGTTCCCTGAAGAAATTTCAGCTATGCACTTAATCAACACCAGCTTGGCGAATATGTCGTTACCTTGGGAGCGCATGTCTGCCGTAGGTTTTTTTCGTCTGTTAGCGTGTGCTGGCTCTCTGCTTAAACTTGAACGGACAATTTACAGCCTGACAATGAACCGTCCCTATTCTCTAGAAGAGCAGAATAAATGGTTAAGCTTTGCAGAAAACCACCCTCTTCGTTGGCGTAATGTTTTCATTCAGCTGCTCGCAGCAAGTCGTTACAAAGGCCCAGTTACCGCACCAATAGACAATGTATTTTTCTATAACGCGACTCACGACCGACTGGTACGATCTGGCTGCACTCGTCGTATTGCTAAACGCTGGAATAAACCATTACTCACTCACCCGACGGCTGGGCACGATTTACCGGTAGATGATCCGGAGTGGTTAGAAGAGAACATTCTTACTCAACTTGAGTCTTCTCCTCAAGGGTAGCGCTGGGGCTAGCATCTACCTTAGGGCTGGCTTTCGTATCTATGCTCTTAGTATCTATGCTCTTAGTATCTGCAACAGACACCCACTCGACACATGGATATTCAGCCAAACATAAGGGCGGAAAGCGCGCTTGCTGAATCAGAATAACATCATCCAACTCGTAGCCACGCGGAAAGGTTAACTGGCCACTGTCAGTGACGACAAAAGGTAAATTGGGAATATTTTCGTAATAGCCAAGCAGGGTTTGATGATCAAAAATTAATAAACTAAAATACTGCTGAAAGTTACTGCCCTTCACTCGCTCAAGACCAATCAGCGTTCGCTGGCCATGAAGACCAAAGTAATAATACGAGTTAACGTGATCGTCCTCGGCACCTCCCAATAACGCCGAATCGGTATCTTCAAGATAGGATTCGGTCCATTGCGGAGTCACGGCATTAAATGGCAGTGGCGCATTGCCTGAGGCATCAATAACGACGGCCTCATCATGTGCAGGCCCACCAGAAACCATGGATTCAGAGCCTGCTTTAGCTGGCTCAGAGCTTGCCCCGCTATAGCTTTCTGCTTCTAGGGGGTGGGATTCAAGTGTTTTTATTTCTAAGTTTTTTGTTTCTAGGCTTTTTGTTTCTAAGCTTTTTGTTTCTAAGCCTGCGGATTCAGCCCCTTCTTGCTGCTGACTCGCACATCCAGCCAACAGCAAGCTTATCGAAACAGCCGTCACTTGAAATACTTTAAACACACCGCGTCCCTAATATCACCGCAATCCGAATACTGGTTTAAGGCTGAGTCAGTTCTAGTTTGGTACCTAGGTACTTCTCAAGGTCAGGTAGGCAAAACGCATCATCTTCAGATACTAAGCTTACCGATACGCCTTTCGCACCCGCACGGCCAGTACGCCCAATACGGTGTACGTAATCTTCAGGGTCTTCCGGCAAGGTATAGTTAATCACATGGCTGACACCATCAACGTGAATACCACGACCCGCGACGTCTGTAGCGACCATGATATTTACTCGCCCTTCACGGAATCGCTCAAGTGTACGAATACGTTTTTCTTGGCTAACTTCGCCCGACAATAAAGCGGCGGAATGGCCATTTTTATTCAACTTATCGCACAAATTACGCGTTAAATCGCGACGGTTTGCGAAGATGATCAACCGCTCGGGCTTCTCTTCAGCCAATACACGCTCAAGAATCGAATACTTGTCAGTTTCTGCCACCAAATAGAGCTTTTGGTCAACACGATCGGTCGTGATCTGCTCAGGCTCGATAACAACTTTATGTGGATTCGTTGTCCATTGATCAATCAAAATTCGAACATCAAAGTTAAACGTTGCTGAGTACAGCAAGGTCTGACGAATGTCTTTGGTCGGCGTCGCACGAACAATACGCTTCACATCGGGAATAAAGCCCATGTCGAGCATACGGTCAGCTTCATCAAGCACCAGCACTTCAACTTGATCAAGGTAGACATCCTGGCTACGCATAAAGTCGATCAAACGACCCGGCGTTGCCACTAGTACGTCGACGACATTGTCCCGTAACATTTGGCGCTGAGATTCGTAATTCATCCCACCAACAACCGTGACAACATTAAGCCCGGTGTATTTGGCCAAACCTTCGGCATCTTTACCAATCTGAAGAGCAAGTTCGCGGGTAGGGGCGACGACTAATGCACGCGGCTCGCTGGCAAAACGCTCTTCAGGTACCACATTCAATATACGATTGAAGATAGTGAGTAAGAAGGCGGCGGTTTTACCTGTGCCCGTTTGCGCTTGACCAATTGTATCGCGACCACGTAATGCCGCAGGCAAGCTCTCAGCCTGAATCGGCGAGCAGTATTCAAAGCCAAGCTCATGAATACCACGCATGACTGACTCAGGAAGCATCAAATCATGAAAACGCGTTTTGCCTTCAGCAGGCTCAACTTTAAATTCTTCCAGCTTCCAAGGCTTAACGTCTACTTTAGACTCTGATTTAGGTGCTGTGCTTTTCGCCGCCGCTTTACCATGAGCAGGCTTAGCATTGTTGGTATTTCTGGTCGGAGCGACCTTCCCTTTTGAGCCCCTGACCGATGTTTTGGCTGCAGCGTTTGCTGCTTTTGGATTTCCACTAGACGTTTTTGACGTCCGTGAATTAGTTTTTTTCGAGTTATCCCGTTTGAACAGTTTCTTTAACAAACCCATCTCCGATCAGATGTTTTCAGGCACAAACAGATGCGTGCCAAATTCCAGATGCCGTTGATAATAATCTAACAGCGCTTGTTTTAATATCTCAGCCCGCTTAGGCAAGCCAGATTCAATGTATTTATTCGCTTGAACGACCACCGCTGCAGTAAATTGTCGCCTTCCAGCCTCGACTTCAACAGGATCGCCGTCGAGGTTGTCGGTACTAATATAAAAACGACGCCCGCAAGCTTCAGACAATATCCACTCTATGGCTTGAGGCTTGACCTCAACTTGCTCGAACTCTCTCTGGCGCTCAGCCGAACGACCATCCGGTTCATACCAATAGCCATAATCGGGCAACAACCTACGCTCTACTCCAGCAATACACCAGTGAGAAATTTCATGTAACGCTGATGCATAAAACCCATGAGCAAAAATCACCTGGTGATACGGTGTATTTTTACTGGCGGGTAAATACTCGGGATCACCGCCACCAGCAACTAATCGTGTGTTTTCGGAGGCCAAAAACGCATCTTCAAATAGGACGATCAAATCCTCAACCTTAAGCTCACGCTTGGCCTGCGGATTTTCTGTTCGATTTAACTCATCGGCTTGCATTGGAGCAAGAGCCGTCTCTGCGGTTGCCATTGTTTATCATTTGCTTATTCACTATCTACGGGCACAATACGCTTAATTTTCAACGTATTATACTATTTGGCGATTAATCCGCATGTCATTTGCTTCGAGCGAAGTCCGAGCCATTCTAAAACTGACCGCCCCAATTCTTGCAACTCAGCTTGCTCAGGTCGGCATGGGCACCATAGACACCTTAATGTCTGGCTATGTAAGCACCCGCGATTTAGCCGCCGTTGCCATCGGTAGTGCTGTTTGGACTCCAGTTTGGTTGTTTCTCGCAGGCATACTAGTCGCGCTCTCTCCTGCCGTTGCCAAAGCCAACGCCGCCAACGATGCTGCAAACCTACCCAAACTGCTCAGCACTGCCATTGCGCTGGGCGTTACGTCCGGGCTTATTTTGGGCGCTCTTGTTGCCTACATCGGTTGGTCTATTCCTGTATTTGTCGACGACGTCCATACCGCCCAAGTTGCCAGCCAATATTTATACGCGATCGCCATAGGAATGCCGATATCGGGCGTCTTTTTAGCCTTGCGATTTTATGCAGAAGCATTAAATGCGGCATCACATGTCACTCGTATCATGCTGATTGGGTTGGCACTCAACATTCCGATCAACTACGTCCTCATCTACGGCCTGTTCGGTTTGCCTGAACTTGGCGGCGTTGGCTGCGGCGTCGGCAGCGCCACCGTATTACTGATCATGAGCATTGCCATGCTGTCCAACACCCGCAAACACAGGCTTCAAAAAAATTACGCGCTGTTTGCTAACGCACTGCGAAGTCGTTTTTCCGACCTATTAGCGCTCGCAAAAGTGGGACTTCCAATCGGTATTGCCATTTTCTTTGAAGTCAGCTTATTCACTGCCATTGCTTTGTTTCTTGCGGATCTTGGCCCTGTCGTTGTTGCTGGTCATCAGGTCGCGCTTAACGTCGCCTCTGTAACCTTCATGCTGCCATTAAGCTTAGGTATGGCGATGACCGTTCGTGTCGGCCACCACCTCGGCAGTACTGCGGAAGGTCAAACGGGCACGCAAGACGCCAAGCGATCTTCTTGGTTGGGCGTCAAGCTTAACTTAGGGTTAGCGCTGTTAAATGCCGTACTAATTACACTGTTTGCCGGTTTTATCGCTAACTTGTACAGCCCTGACCCAGCGGTCGTAGCCATAGGTACCTCCTTGCTGTTTTTTGCGGCTCTTTTTCAAATTTCTGATGCGATTCAAATAGCCGCTGCGGGGGCATTGCGCGCTTATGAAGACACTTTTGCGGTGATGTTGATCACCTTTGTCGCTTACTGGCTGATTGGTTTTGGTTCTGGCTGGTATTTAGCCTACGAAGCGAGTGAACCGATGGGCGCGGCAGGGTTTTGGATTGGACTTATCATAGGCCTTACTTTTGCAGCCGTCGCACTGGTGGCGAGATTAATGTCTATTTCTAATAGAGCAGAGACGATAATAGAGAAAATGTAGGAAACAATTTACCGTTAGGGTGATTACATCGGCAGTCGCTCTTCGGCCATCAAGCACTCGACGGCATCCCCCACACGAATCACTCCACTGCGCAATATTTTGGCACACAAACCGCCATGACCAAGCATGGCGGCATGGCCGCCCTGCCCTAATGCTTTATCCATTTTCGAACACGGATGACATGCGGCGGTAGCCAAAAATACCGCCTCACCAATACGAAACTGCTGATGGCGCAGCGCATTTAGATTAATTCCACTCACCACGACGTTGCGACGCAAGCGTGCGGGATCTATTTTGTCGAATTTAAGAAGCTTAGCCACAACGTCAATATGCTCAGAACTGATAAAGGTGATCTGCCGTCCCGATCCCGGCGTGCCTTCCATTCGACGATCACCATGCAAGCCCTGAGCTTCAACCGCGAGCGCTTCCTGCATTCGAAGCATAGGAGCTTTACGTTCTGGGCGTACACCTATCCATTCAACCTTTCCTGGTGGAAGGTCAGTACTAAATCGTCCAAATAAGGCTTGCTGACTATTACCAATAACAGACACGATTAAAAAACTCTTTAAAGGCCACGAAAAAATAGTCCATGCCTAAATTTAAACCGCGCCAGACAAACACTCAACCGCCTGTGTTAATCAACAAGCATTATTTACTAAATCAGATCTACCTTAAAAAAGACGAAACACGCTAAGTTGTTGAGCAACATCTGTGGTCAGTTTATGAACTTGAGTACTCGCAAGCTCTAGATGTTCAGCAGTATCACTATGAGCATCCGCAGCATGAGTGACAGCCGCTAAGTTTTTATCCATTTCTGTAGCCACCTGCTCTTGCTGGGTCACGCTAGTGGCAACCTGAACATTGAGGTCTTGAACCTCCGTCATTTTTACCGCGATATCATGTAACTGAGAGCGCGTAGTTTCTACTTGTACCGCACACTCTCTAGTTTCATCTGCACTTTGCTTCATCGTTGACGCTGATTTACTGGCGACGCTAGTAATCGCCTCAATCACGTCTTTAATTTCATTTGTCGCAACCCCCGTTCGCTGAGCCAAAGTGCGAACCTCATCCGCCACTACCGCAAAGCCTCGGCCAGATTCACCAGCCCGTGCTGCTTCAATCGCTGCATTCAATGCAAGTAAATTGGTTTGCTCTGAAATACTGGCAATCACTTCAGCAACATTCGAGATTTGCTCCGCTGAATCATTCATCTGGGTGATTGACCCAACGGCACTCTCTAATTGCTCCAACACCTTATGGACGCGCTCCTGAACCAATTCGATGGCACGCTCACCGCCTGATGCCGCGACGGTTACTTCCGTCATATTGTGAGATGCATCGCGTGCAACATGCGCCATCACCTGAATCGTTTGCACCATTTCCGTCATGGCCACAGATAACTGATCCAATTCTCCATGCTGGCACTTTGAGCCTTCCCTGACTTCCCGGGTTGATTCAGTTAACTTATGCGACTGAGAAATCAGCCCTTCACTGTCTGCCCCTATGTTTGAAATCATCTCTCCGATACGTGTTCTCATAGAGTTAATCGCACTCGATAGGCGATCAAACTCCAAGGTACCTGACGTTGGACACTGCGATGAAAGGTCGCCATCTGCCAACTGGGCCATGCATTTTTCTATCTTTGTTACCGGCACACTGATCGCTTGAATTAAATATCGACTACAGATGACCATGATGCCCAGCCAAAGTAAGGAAAAAATCGCGACTCGACAAGACCGAGATACGACTAAGGCCGAAATATCATCTATGTATACACCCGTACCTATAATCAGATCGGACCCTGACACATTAGTGACTGCAGTCAGTTTAGGAACTGGATCAGAGCTACCAGGACGTGGCCATTTGTAGTTAACAAACCCACTACCACCTGCACTGACGGCCGCTCTCATTTCGAGAAATAAGAACACACCATCAGGATCTTTAGAACTTGCTACCGAGGTACCGTTTAGTGACTCTTTAAATGGATGCATCACCATCGTCAAGTCACGGTCAATCACAAAAAAGTATTCATTACCGGCATACCGAGCTTCTTTTAGACCAATCAGAGCCTCTTGTTCGCTCATACCGGAAGACAACATTGCACCGAGCTGGCTAGCTTGCGCTCTGACTAGATTTTTAAGTTGAGTATGTTTTTGCGCTTCTAGATCATTTTTATAGACCACCAGATCGTAAGCTAAATAACTTACCCCCATGATAAATAGGGTTGCCATCATCATGATTAGACGTCGACGTAAACTCACACTGTGTCTCCACTGAACGTTTCACTAATTGTTATTCCCATAACTGCAATCATTGCCAAACACTTATTGAGAATATTATTAGTAAAAACTATAGCGGGCTGCGCTCACTCTGCAGCAAGACTTATCCCCATAGGCCCTAAGATCATGTGTTTTTTTCAATATGACTAGAAATAGCAAAATGGCACATCCTCAACAGAAGAGCGTGGATGCACAAGTATAAAATTCAACCCGACCCTCAATCCGGGATTCAACCCGACTGTCTCCGGAGTCTAACCGGATTTTCACCCGAGCCTTCACCCTGCCCTCAATCCAATATCCATCGCTAGCTGAGTAACAAGGGCCTTATTTTAAATACAAGGCCAATACAGATAACGGTATAACTCATAATCTACAGATTACTTAAGCTGATAAAACTCCCGCCGCCAACGCTGAGCCAGCAATCGGTCCGGCAGCAAGTCGAGTAAGGCGAATGACAAAGACTGAAGTTCATTATCACTTGGGGCCGCAAGGGCTTGGTTATAAAGCCCCTTTACAGCAAGCTCCCAGCCATGACTGAGCGCCATAGCAATAAAGTCATCGCGAATCTGCATCAATGATAAAGCCAATGACATGTCATGCATTGCCAACATAGAACTAGCCCGCTGATACGCCGGCGCACGCAGCTCCTCACCAGACAGCGCATCCAACAATGTGCGAACCCCGGAATAGTCTCCAGCAAGGATAAGATCGTCTACACTATCGACCCCATCAACCTCGCCCCCATAGGCCTCAACACAGCGAACAGAGGCAACGAAGCGCCGCAACTGGCTACTACTGAGTATTTGAGTCTCACGTTTCACTAGCCTGCCATCGAGATACAAGAGCACCGTAGGTACTTGCCGAATAGCCTGCTCTGCAGACCAATCAGGAAATTCACTGGCGCATAATTTATGCACAGATATTCCCTTTAACAAATGGTCCTGCTGGCGCAGCAATAACTCTTCAAGCGCCTTACACGGCGCACAATGAGTCCCCCAGACATCGACCAACACTGGATCTTGAGAAACGGCAATTAGGCGGTCTAATTCATCCGGGGTAATATTGATAATTGTAGACTCTTGCATACGCGTTACTTGAGGCACCTTAGCACGATACAACCGCTATCATGACCGTCTGTTTGTTTAACCATCTGTTTCTTATAACCACCTGAGCAAATTCATGAATCAACCAGAACACTCTCACAGCACTCGTAAGGTCACTCTAATAACCACTTTAGTTATTGTCTGGCTAGCCGGGTCGTTATTTGGGTTGTGGTGGTTTCAGCAACAAGCAGTGAGACCGTTTGTTGAAGCATCGGATAATCCGGCTGCGCGAAATCTAACCTTAGTCTCTGAAAAACTCACCACGCTATATTCTCGGCTGCCATCACCACAAACGGATTTAAACCCAGTGACGGTCATCCACTTATGGAACCCAGACTGTTTGTGCAATAACGTCAGCGCTCGTCACACTAATGCAATTATTGATGCATTCACTCCCGAACAACTTAACTTTGTGATGCTTGCACCTGCATCCACCAGTGACCAAAAAATTAAAGAAGCACAAGAGCTAAATCCTCGTGCGACTGTTATTCGTCAACAACAGAATGATGATATTCCGCTGACCGCCAGCCCCGCCCTTGCAGTGTTTAATCCGTCGGGCAAGATGGCTTACTTTGGTGCTTATGGATTTGGGGCACTTTGCAGCTTGTCGGACGATGATCTTTTCACCAACATGGTGACATCATTACTGAATGGGGAGTCGTACGGGCCATTTTTAAACATCGCTGGAAGCGGATGTTTTTGTGCTTGGCCTGCGCCCATCTCGGCGCATCTTACGGTCGAGACCCCTTAACCGTCGACCAACTCCCTTCAATTGCCGAGCAAGTAATGCATCGGCATGTAGATCAGGGCCTTCACCGTATTGCGCTGTTATAAACAACCGTTGCGCCTCGGCACAATCATCGGATAATTCAGGATAATACTCAGCCAGACGACTGAGCAAACTGAGTGGTGGCAAACCAGAGTCCACACTCACACCCGCTTTTTCGGCTTGCTGTATTAAACCCGCCCAGGCAAGTATTAATCGTCGCTCTTTTGCCGGACGCTGTAACCACCATTGCCAAACGGTTCCAAAAACAAACAACCCGGCAATGGTACTGGCAAGTATGTACAAGCCATCAAGAAGATCATCTAAACCAAACCAGCGTGATAAAAAATCAGACTGCTTTTTTTCATCATAGGACAACACCCAGCGACTCCATAGATAATTAATGTTATCCATTTTCAATCGCAAGTTATTAATCCAGTTGATTGAGCGATACCGGTGCGGGGAGAGTAATTCCTGCGAGAGAAAACTCCCCTCATTCTCTACAGCTCGTTCTAACCCATATTCTATTCTTGATGGTGCCACAGCGGCCGTTGGGTCTACTCGTTGCCAAACTTGCCCTGTCCATAACTCCACCCAAGCATGGGCGTCATACTGACGCACGGTTAAATGCCCTTCCGTATGCCACTCACCACCTTGATAGCCAGCAACAACACGTGAAGGGATACCCGCCGCTCGAGCGGCAAAGGCCATAGCCGACGCGTAGTGCTCACAGAAGCCTCTGCGACCCTCAAATAAGAATTTATCAATGTCGTTATCGCCATATTTTGGTGGCTTCAAGGTGTAATAAAACGCTTGCTGTGAAATGTACTGGGTAAACGCTTGAATAAATTCAGCCGTATTTTTGGGGAGTGTTTTTGCCCACGCTATAGTCTGGGCGTTACTGTCATTAGGTAATTTAGAATAGGTGCTGAGCACTGAACTGTTCTTATCTGTCCTTCCTGCTTCACTGGTGTCTAGCGCATCTGTTTCAACACTACCTTTGAGGACGGTAGGGTCTTTTATTCCAGAGCTCGTCTTTCCAAAGGTCGTTATTCCAGTACCAGTAATTAACGACGATACTACTTGATCAGTTCCAATAGAGGCTACGCGGTAGCGCTTGCGCTCGTAAATTGGGCGGTCGCTGTACAGTACTCGAGTCATCGCAAACTCAACGCCTTGAGTTTCAGACACGGACTCAGACAGAGAAAATAAAAATTGCTGCCCGGTCGCTTCTTGAATAATTTCATATTCATACCGATGTGCATCTGTTTTTTGCGGCATGATCACTGCCGTCTCATCTAACTTTGATTGCGCCCATCCACTTCCATCATGAAAATCTAATGTCATTACTCGCCAATATAAATCACGTTGTGCGGGTTTTTCATCATCAAACGTTACCCGAAAAGCGACCTCTGAAGATTGGCTTAAACTTGAAATATCCCCCGGTTGCATTCGAGTAGACAATCCCGTCATGGAAGAGTCCGAATTTAAGGCGACACTCCAAAGCGGCCCAAGCCGTGGAAATAAAAAGTACACAATCAACATAAAAGGAATCGAAAATAACATTAGCCGCCCCGCCGTCGCGAATACCGGCAATTCAGGATGAATACCGCTGCGGTTTGCCGATTGGGCGCTGATCATGGCCGCCATCGCCAGTAACATAGTGAATATGCCTTGAGCGGCGGCGAAGATACTTTGATCAAACAAAAAACCACTCGCCTGTAAAAACAGCGCCATAAATACGACGAACACGGCATCACGACGATTCGCTATTTCGAGCAATTTCAATAAACCCGCTGAGGCCAAAAAGGCACCGCTGCCTTCTAAGGTAATTTGCCCTCCAGCCGTGACGTACACACCATAAGAAGCAATTAATACCGTAATCGTTTTTGCTACGCGCCCAGGGAATGATAAATAGCCGAAATACACCAGCGCCCGCCAACCAAGTACAAACACTGCGGCGGCGTAAAACCACACCGGTAAATAATTGAGGTGCAACAGCAGCGAAGACAATAAAGCCCCAACAAGTAATAACAATGTCTGCCGTGGAAGGTGTGTTGATACTTGCGCCTGACCTTTAGTCGACACGCTAGTCAAAACGTTTGGCGCGGAAGTAGAGGAAGCCGCATTCATCATAAGGCCTCCTGCGCAAAGCTATCAGGCTGCCATAACGCTAAGGCTTCCAAACAGGCAATACGATGTTGATCGCCATTTCCCGGCGCTATTTCCACCCCTGGCACTCGTAAACCATAACGCCAGCTTGCTTGTTCAGCCTGATCTACCCAGGAGGTCAAACGCGACAAACGCACTTCCGTATCAACCCCCGCTAACGAGGCCCAATCTAACCAGCATAAGGCTCCGTCATCTTGCTCTCGCTCTAAGCTTTTCAATTCACCCGTACGGGCAGAATGCTTCCACGCAATTTGTTGCATACTGTCGCCGTAACCATACTCACGAATACCAGCAACATCTTCGTTGCCTCTGGCTTGCTGTAATGATGCTGCCGCTTCGCCATCACTCCCTTGCGCTAAATGAAGAGGGGTATGGTCAGGCTTGGGATAAACAAGTACTGGATACTCCAACGCCACCCAGCTCCATGCGGTAAAAAGTCCAAACGGATAGCAGGTTTGGATTTTTAAGCGCCGTAAAGGTAAGTAGCCGCGCTGCTCGGGTACAAAGGCCAAGTTCAACGTCTCGGAGGTATCCGGCGCAAGTGTACAGTCCGCAAACTCATGACCTGGATACCCCAAATTAAGCGCGACAGCCCACCCTTTGGACGAAGACAATCGTACAGGTAAATAAAAAGTGTCCCCCAGATAACCCGACGCTCCTTTTCCTGCGGCGAGGTTTAATCCAGATAAGTTTCTAAACGTCAGCCAAATTGTTCCGTGCCCAACACTGAGCAGCCAAAAGGTCAGTGCGTACACCAGAGCGTTTTGATAATTTATGGCCGTCAGTAGCATCGAAATCAACAAGGCAACGAAGGCTAACCCCGTACGCGAAGGTAAGATAAAAATATTCTTATGATTGAGCGCGAGTTTAGTGACTGGCGGAATGCGTCGATTCAACCAGCGCTGCCACAAATCAATACGCCATTGGCGAATACTCTTCATGCCACCTCTCGATTACACAACAGCATCATGCCAACACAGGGACATATTCGAGCAACTTACGAGACGCTAATGGTTGTAAACGATGATCAACCACCGACGCCAACACCGCCTGAACGTCTTCGTGAATTAAAAAATCACGATTTTCGAGCAATGCCCACGCTTTTGCTGCGCGTAATAGCGACAAGCCAGCTCGAGGGGATAACCCATAAGGGAAACCACCATCATGGCGACTGTAAGCCAGTAAACGTTGTAGATAATCTAAAACTGAGGCAGAGGCTTTAACCGCAGCAACCTGCTCACGTAGGACGACCAACTCAGCACTACCAACCACCGTTGTTAATTCATCGACCAACTCACGACGACTGCGCCCTTCCAGAAGCTCGCGTTCAGAATTTTCATCAGGGTAGCCAAGACTTAAGCACATCAAAAATCGATCTAGCTGAGATTCTGGCAGCGGGAAAGTACCCGCCTGAGAAGAAGGGTTCTGAGTAGCAATAACAAAAAATGGATCGGGCAAACAACGTGTCTGACCTTCAACCGTCACCTGACGCTCTTCCATGGCCTCCAGTAAAGCACTCTGCGATTTTGCCGTGGCTCGGTTAATTTCATCCGCCAAAACCACCTGGGCAAACACAGGGCCGGGATGAAAACGAAAAGCTCCCTCGCCTGTCTCTAGGTTTTTTTCAAATACACTAACGCCCAACACATCCGCGGGCAATAGGTCACTGGTGAACTGTATACGACGGTACTCAAGCCCGAACACTTTGGCTAAAGCATGAGACAGTGTCGTCTTCCCCATGCCCGGTAAGTCTTCGATCAACAAATGGCCATCGGCGAGTAAACAAGCCACAGATAAACGAATCTGCTGTTCTTTACCGACAATAACCTGAGAAAGATTTGAAATAGCCTGATGAATGGCTGACATTCGGAGATAGCCCTACAAATAACATTTAAAAGCAGAATAAAGGACTACAGCGGGATTTGTAAGGGCGAATTATCGTGCGCTATACAGGTTTCACATATTGGACAAATAACCCAAGAAGTTCTTGATTGCACTTATTCGTCTTCGCCCACAATGTTTTATACTGGTCCTTAGTCTCACTTTTAGCAGCCTGTTCAAACTCGCGCACTGCCGTAACTAATGCAACAGCCCCAAGATTTCCGACTACCCCTTTTAAATGATGTACAGTAGTCTTTAACGATTCATTATCATTTGATTCAAGGGCCAGACTGATAGCGTGGAACATGTCTTCGTGATCGGCTAGATAAATATTAATCAAGCGGCGAGCGATATCTTCACTTCCACCGACTCTATCCAACAACTCTGACAAATTCCAAATAGTAGATTCAGTCATTAATAAATCCACATCGGTAACGATTGGTTCGATCAAAGTATTGACATCAGATTCTTGTAAGGTTAGCTCTGGGGCTGTTTCAGGGGCATTATCAACAATACTATTCCACTGTTTTAATTTATTGATCAACTGGTGGCTATCAATAGGCTTACGGATATAGTCACTCATACCAGCATTAATGCATGCTTCACGATCACCATCCATTGCATTTGCAGTAATTGCGATAACAGGAATATCTTTATAATGTAAGCCAGCCTTGCCTTGGCGTATCGCTCTTGTTGTATCATAACCATCCATCACTGGCATCTGGCAATCCATTATTACCAAAGCATAGGGATCTGACGGATCACAACTCAGCATTGCATCAAGTGCCTCTTGACCATTCTGTGCCATATCCAGGCTCAATACTAAATCTTGTAGAATCCCCTCAACGACTAAACGATTAATATTGTTATCTTCCACCAATAATACTTTGGCGTTCTCTAAGCCATTGTTAGCTGCGGGGTTATGTCTGTATTTCAAATAGTGTTCAGTAAGAATGGGGGCTGCATCGTCCAGAACTTCACCATCATCAACAATAATGTTAAGTGCATCAAATAAGTTGGAAGTCGTCATTGGCTTTGGAAAGTAGCCAGAAAATCCTACCTCGGCAAATCTTTTTGAATCTACGCGATAACCCATTGACGTCATCATAACTAAACGAATATCACCAAACTCTTTATTGGCAAGGATTTTTTTTCCTAACTCCATGCCATCCATTTCAGGCATTTTCATATCCAGAAAACCTATATCAAAGCAACGTCCGCTCTGCTCTTCACAGTATTGTTCGCAAAGTACCAGAGCTTCGTATCCAGAAGATGCCTCAAATACTTTTGCCCCCCAATGCTCTAACTGTCCTCTTAATACCTCACGATTAACATCATTATCATCAACAATAAGGATATTTAGTTTTGTCATATCGACTTCAGGAGCACTAATTTTCGAAGATTCTGATAGTTCAACTGGAACCTCAAAACTAAAAGTACTTCCTTTATCTGGTTCACTACTAACACTGATACTGCCATCCATCATCACACACAGCTTTTTAGCAATCGACAAACCCAGCCCAGTCCCTCCGTATTTACGAGTAGTAGAGGCATCGACTTGCTTAAATGCATCAAATAACGATGCAACTTTATCTTCTGAAATACCAACACCAGTATCCTTAACTGAGCAATTCAACTTAACACTGCCATCAATGGCTGAGACCTTGAAAGAAGCACACACAACAACTTCACCAAACTCAGTAAATTTAATCGCATTACCAACAAGATTTGTTAACACTTGGCGAATTCGCCCCGGATCACCAATAACGACTGGAATGTCAATTCCAATCAAGTCCAATACCAGTTCAATTTTTTTCCCCTCTGCCTCTAAGGCCATAATCTCACCAACTTCACCGATCAGGCTACGAACATTGAAACCAACCTTTTCTAAATCTAGCTTATCAGCCTCAATTTTTGAGAAATCTAAAATATCGTTTATTAAGGTTAAAAGTGATGTGGCACTGTTTTGTGCAATCTCAAGGCGACGCTTTTGGGCTGGATCCAACTCTGCATTAAGTACCAGCCCCAACATACCCAAAACTCCATTCATTGGTGTACGTATTTCATGACTCATATTGGCCAAAAACTCGCTCTTAGCAACAACTGCTGCTTGAGCATCGTCTAACGCTTTCAAAAGAATTTCTTGATTAGCTTTTTCCTCGGTAATATCTTGCTGAACCCCCACATAAGCCAGCAAATTACCTTCTGAGTTAAACACTGGAGATAAACGTAAATCATTCCAAAACTCAGTACCATCTTTTTTATAATTGATCAATTCAACTCGTATTTTATCGCGACGACGAATAGCACCAGCGATATTATCAACCTCTTCTTTGTTAGTATTATCACCCTGTAAAAAACGGCAATTTCTCCCAACAACTTCATCATTAGAGTATCCAGTTATTCTTGAGAATGCCTTATTAACATAAGATAGAGGATACCCATCCTCAGCAGTAGATATTGAAATACCAACGGTACTTTCCTCAATGGCTTGTGCCAGAAGGTCATTTTTTTCTTTTTCTATATTGATCTGTTTTCTAGACCTCTCAAGATGAAGATAAGGATTTAAAATATACTTCCGGCCAAGAATAGATAGAACAATAAACGATATTGACAAGCTAATTAAAATTGCCAAACCAATATCCAACATGAAATAAAACTTCTCACTTTCAACTGCCTCACTATCCACAAAGTAACGAAGTTTAACCCCAGTAGAACCGACAAAAGAATCGAGAATATTTGTATAATTTTTATCAGGGTGAAGGCTCGAATAACTAAAGTATGAATTATTAACTTCAATAGCACTCACTGAACCTAAGTCAGATAACATCAACACTTCCAAGCTCTGACCAAAGTGTACTTCCAACACTCCTTCAGGGTTGTTCCGATAAAAAATAGGCACATAAATAACAAATTCGCTACCGATATCACTCTCAACAGCTCGAATAACAACTTTTTCTTTTTTATCAATAAGATCTAAAAACCACGATTTAGAACCTACCGAATCAACTATTTCATCATCATTTGAATATATAGAATCACCTAAGAAATCATAAATAACAATTTTCTCTTTCTCACCTAAAATTTTATAACCATCCAAATAATCCGCCAGATTCGCCTTAGAATACTCGGCACCTAAAACACTATTAATGAGTACAGGAACTGTTGAAAGATCATTCAGAATTGCTATTCGAGCACTAAGGTATTGCTCTAAACTACTACTAGTCAGATCTGCCTTACTAAGATTCGCCTGCTCAATCAAAGTAAACACAGAACGCTCTGCACGATGCCCCACCAGAGTAACACTTACTACAATGGAGAGCGTTAGACAAATTAATACAAAGAGATAAAAAAACCTTGGTGACATAATTCAGTCAACTTCCTTAATATAATCGTTAGGGTAAACGACAACATGGCCATTTTTATCGTAAGTTGCCATACAAAAGTCATCTAAACCCAGTGCTTCATGAGCGTCTTGATCATCAGTACTCCAAGCAGAAAACGGAGCAGAGTATATCTTCAGTAAACCTTCAACAGGCGTATTAATATTTTCAAGTTTATTTCGAATAGCAACACGATCAACACGAACATCACCTGTCAATTTAATTTCATTCACTGCCTGTATAAATAACTTTCCCAAATCATACGAATGAATAAATCCAGCCGGTGAAGAAACATTTACTGATGATTCTAAAGCCTGAGGATAAAGCTTTTTCGCTCGATCAAATATGGAGTCCTTAATTGCATTATCTTTATCGCCTAAAAAAGAAAAGCATGTCTGAATAAAACTCAAGTCCAACTTCTCCCTTTTTTGAGCGTCGATGTGTTTCTCAAAATCTCCACCCGTGATACCCCAGTGACTGACAACAGGGAGGCGTTGACTTTCCTCAAGGGAGACTATGGCTTCGAAGATATCAACACCCTCAATAGAGTTACCAACAAACAAAATGCAATCAGAGCCTGAATTAGCAATATCGCGCAATAATATACGTGCCGAATTCACTTTTGTGTTCCAGTTAAACCAGCTTACCGAGAGCTTCACATCCGAGTATTGTTTCATTGCTTTAGACATAGTCTCAAAATTGGACTTTCCCCAAGGGGTATCTTCCAATAGAAGATGAGGGGTTTTGCATGATTTTTTATCGTGAGCATACTGAATCATTCGATACCCCGCTTTTGTGTCATCAATAGACAAACGGAATACCCAATTCAATCCCTGATCGTAACGTGTGATTGGTCCACCTGCCGCCCAAGGAATAAGAAGAAGCACTTGGTTCTCGTTGATATAGTCACGATAGCGAATATACGGTGAGCTGTGTAATCCGCCGAGTATGAACAACGCATCCGGGTCTTCGATAAACTCATTTATGTGTTGCTTACTACGAACACTATTGCCGCGATGGTTTTTAGGCACCAACTCTAAGCGATAACCTTGAAGCTGAAATCCAACTTCATCTAAAGCAGTGTTCAATCCCATCATCATCGCTAATGCAGATGATTCATGATTTGAGTAATCGGCATCATGGTAAATTTTTATTGTTCTATCAGTATCAAGGTCAGCAGCGAATGAATAGCCTGACAACAGCACTATAGCTGCAACCAAAGCCATATCACGGATAAAAATCAACATAAGTCACCACCTTAGAACTAATGACCACACAACCATAAGTGATTGGCACATGAATCCATAAAGGATAGACGATAAAAACAACATCGTGACATTTAGTATTACAAAACGACGGGAAGATAAAATATTTTGAGTATTAGGGAGCGGGAAATGTTGCGTGCAAGTATCAGCAGGCAACGTTGCCTTTTTTATGTTGTGACTTCATGGAATACATCGCCTTGTCGGCAGCAACGACAGATTCCTCAAGGTCTCGCCCCAAGTGATGGCAGTTGTAGCCAATCGATATATTAATGTTAGCCTGAGCAAATGCCGACATTAACTTATCAAATACATCTCTAGCTGCGCTCTCATTGGTGCGAAGGGCCAGAACAGCAAACTCATCGCCACCCAACCGAGAAACAATATCGTGCTCGCGCATGGTTGCGGTCAACACCTCAGCAGCTTGCTGTAATAACGCATCCCCCGCTTGGTGCCCTTCCAAATCATTAACCTGCTTTAAGTCATCCAAATCTAAAATGTACACCGCCATTGGCTGCCCGTAGCGCCGTCCTCTTGAGGCCTCTTTCGAAGATCGATGATTCCAACCTTTGCGATTTAACAACCCGGTTAGTTCATCACGCTCAGATTCTTTTTTCAGCTGCTCGTTGTCGCGCTCAACTTCAAGTAAGCGTAACTCGTAGGATGCCAGTACACCCAGCAGGTTAGCCAATAAAGAAATCAGGGGTAGCTCGTCCTTCAACGCTTCAGGTTGAACACGAGAATCATAAGCGCACACAGTGCCAAACAATTCGCCATCCTCAAGCTTAATCGGTGCTCCGACATACGCAGAGAAGGGAAAGCTTTTACCATTTGGAGCCGAAGCATAAGCAGGCTCGGTTGAAATATCCAACGCCACGCAAGGGCCGTTACCTTCTACCATCTGCCGACAGAAAGACCCTGACCAGCTAAGAACATCACCACGACAGACACCAAAGGCATCATCGATCAGATTAAGTACAATTTGATCAGGGCCACTGACGCGCGTGGTCATCCACGTATCTAATCCTGTGCGCTGTTTCAAAATAGCCAACACCGAACGACTCGCCTTGCTAAAATCTCTAAGGCTATTCACCTCTAACATGTCATCTAATCGCATATACAACTCCGACATTTAAGACAAACAACAAAAACGTCCTATAACTACAGTATCAGCCACCTTATGTAATAAACCACGGCATTTATGAATAGATATGTATTGATTTCATTGGCCAGAACACAAACAAACACTCCATCAAATCATCAAACCATCAAAATACAGCACTTAAACCACACATTGCCGCACAACCTATAGATTCAGCGAACTCCATTCAGTTCCGTATCTCTCGTCGTTAAGACACCCTTTAACCTAAATTGACGACGTCACACGGTGACAATAGAGACAAACACATCACTGACGTGAATCTCTGTTAATTCACACATAGGCAACACTGCCGATTGTTCAATATTGTCAACGAATTGTAGATAAAAGACAGACTGAGCAAAGCTGAATAAATTCGCTTACCGACAATAAAACCATGGGATATAACGTAATAGTTCAATTAAGCATGAGCGTTTTAGCATTCTCGACAACCCAAACCTGTGAGTGCGCGCTTCGCATAATTTAAGAAGTTTTATAAAAGGAATACTAATGAATAAACTACTACTGACCTTATTTGCAACCTCGATTGCTACATCCAGCATGACTTACGCCAAAGACAAAAACACGACCAGTGAAGAGCGGGCTGCATTCAAAGAAGCCAAAGAAATCTGCCACGATGCAAACCCTGATGATCGTGCCGCCATGGCAGAATGCATGCAAGCTCTTGGTTACGAAAAACCATCACGAGACGGTAGCAAGAAGGATAGACATAAAGGCAAACATCATGAGAACAGCGAATTAAGAACAGCTATGAAAGAATGCCGTGATACCGCTGATGGTGATCGTGAAGTATTCAAAACCTGCCTAACTGATAAAGGGTTCGATAAACCCGAAAGAAAAAAGCATAAACATCACAATGACGATGACGAAAATACTAAAATTAACTAAGCGTTAAGCACTAAGCACCCAGCAAACAAGCCCCAACGGTTAATGATTAACCCTAAGGGCTAGGGCTAGCACAAATCACAATCAATGAGATTGAGCCAGCTCAATTATTTTCATTAACGAGGCTTTTAAATCTTCGAGCGCATCACCACTAGGCACAGCTTTCTTGGCGCAGTCATTCAATGAAATGGCCACATCAGTGTAAAAACGATTATCAGGAAAACGTTTTTTAAAGCTTTCAACTAACCCGCTTTTATAAACATCGACCTGTTGCTGAAGTGCCTCGGCCTTATCATTATCGCCACCTACGTATTGAAGTAAACCCGGCGTTATTATTTCGTCCTGAATATAAACGTCATACGCCTGCACACCTTTCAAAACGACATTGATATCGTTCTCACTGTATACCGAGCGTGCTTCAGTTGATTTTATTTCAACGAAATCGATCACAGCCTGACAACCTTGCATTTCGTTAATCGAAGGCGCCGCATTCACAGAGTGCGACAACCCAAGAAGACCAGTACCCAGTAGCGTTGCTGTGAAGATAGTATTTTTTAATGACATATGACGTAACATTGCTAAAAAGCCTCTGTATATTAACGAGTTTGATTGTTGTTAACTTTAAACACTTATGCTGTAGGTTTTAACACTCGATTGCCAAGTAAGCATCACCCAACAGGGTGAACATTAACTCTGAGTCTAGATCCGTATGAACGTCCACCATGAGAACCCAGAAGAATACTAAAATATTGTCAAAAGTTTGCTAAAGGTTTTTTGGAAGGATTCAAAAAAATTCTGAGGGAGCATTCCCGAACTTCACCGTTTACCTGTTGTAGCTGTAACTGAAGTAGCTGTAACTGTAGTAGCTCCGACTTTATTGCTTAGCAGCTTCGTAACATCCTTGTTAAACCACCCGCAATAAAGAAATCAGCGTTTTCTGTATTTTTTTTCCATGCCATCAAGAAAATTACGTAGCAGCTGGTCTAAGCACTGTCGGTAATTCTTATGATCTGGGCGTCTGAAAAATGCGCTTAACTCATGCGAGCTTAGGGTGAAGTCATTAAGCTTAAAGATCGCAAGCACGTCGTCGGCTTGTAGGTTTAGCGCAATTTTGAGCTTACGAAGAATGATATTATTCGTTAAAACGTATTCTGGCTCAGGCACACCGTCATCTTTTGGGCCGCGCTTGTGACTAATCAATCCGTTCAAGAAACGTGCAAGCATCTCGTCAGAACACATAACAAAATCTGGTTCTTCTTCACGAGCCAACCATCCGACCAACTCCAGCTTAGTGGCTTTGTAGCCACCCAGCTCAAACATAGACAGGACGAGCTGATCGCTAAAATCGAAGATATAACGAACACGACGCAAAACATCATTATTTATGATAATTAACCCTCCTCTTCAAACGATTCGTTACCAGCATCGGACACAACCGCCCTTGGCATAATCTCAACATAGATGGTCATAATATTATCAGCCACAAGTGCATCAATGCCTTTTGTTAGTACAGACAAATGTACCTCTTCTGCGACTTCTTCAGACTGGCCTAATTTACAATCAAAGCCCCAATGGCTTGTGCCTTCGGGTAACACTTTTTGGCGCTCTTTTTTCAAAAACTTTCTGATATCGTGTTTGATCGAATCGACGACACGAGGCACTTTGATTTTTGGGTGCTCTAGCTTAAAGGTCTTTTTCATTGAAATCCTACAGGGTACACAGTGACAGTAAGTGTACTGTCTTTTCTGATTCAAGACTCTCTGGGTGAGCAGTAAGGTACTGACCATCCATTCATCGACGAATTGTAATGCCAATTCGGCCTAAATGCTCGTAGCGAATGCCGATTGATACAAGATAGTCCACACCAAACCAACATTCATCCTGCTACCGCCCTGCAATCAACCTACGACAGCAGGCGCAAACAGTAATGAGAGGCTTACGAACCCACCCCAAATTACCACCCCCAAACAAACTCTCAAAAGTGCAGCGTCGAGCCTGCACGTTTTAGTCAGTACTTCCAATGGTGCATGAGGCCGTCATTCCCGATAAACAAAAAAATACCCCGCATCGCGAGGTATTAATCTATGAGATAGGCAATTGAACTAAACAGGCGAGAGTCTAAACAGACAACCCAGACATATCCATCACATAACGATGGGCTATATCCCCTTTTGCCATGACCTCAAACGCATGATTGATTTCATCAGGACGAATGACCTCACACGTAGGGTGAATGTCGTGCTTAGCGCAAAAATCGAGTACTTCTTGAGTTTCTTTAATACCACCAATCAAAGAGCCCGCCACACGACGACGCCCTCTTACCATAGGCACAGTCATAAACTCACTCATCGGGCCAAGCTGACCAACGATCACTAAGGTACCATCCACATCTAACAGCGGCGCATAAACGCCAATATCATGTTTAACCGGCACGGTATCAATGATCAAATCGAATGAGGACGCAGCTTGTTTCATTGCTGCCTTGTCAGTTGAAGCCAAAATCCCATTCGCACCCAATGCTTTGGCTTCATCTTCCTTCTTACTAGAACGACTGAGCACCGTTACTTCAGCGCCCATCGCCGCAGCCAACTTCACCGCCATGTGCCCCAAACCACCCAAACCGATGACCCCAACACGACTGCCCTCTCGCACATCCCAAGTACGCAACGGCGAGAAGGTGGTAATGCCCGCGCATAAAATAGGCGCCGCACGAGACAGATCAAGGGCTTCAGGGATACGCAAGACAAACTCTTCACGCACAACAATATGTTTTGAATAACCACCCTGTGTCACCTCACCTGAGACGCGGTCTGGCGAACCGTAGGTAGCCGTCATGCCATGACGGCAATACTGCTCTTCTCCGTGGTCGCATTGATCGCAGGACTGACAGCTATCCACCATACAACCCACACCAACCTGATCACCGGCCTTGTAATGCTTAACCTCTGAGCCAACCTCAAGCACACGCCCCACAATCTCGTGCCCCGGAACCAAGGGGTACGCCTGAGGCCCCCAATCGCCATTCACTGTATGCAAATCAGAATGGCAGATGCCACTGAACAGAATCTCAATCGCTACATCGTTAGCTCGTAAAGCACGACGTTCAAAATGGTAAGGCACCATCTCTGCATCAGAAGAATGCGCGGCATAACCAACCGTTTTCATAAACACCTCTAAACAATGGGACAGACTAGTGGACACATTATAGAAGAAAGGTTCAACCACTACTTGCCTAATTCTATGCGATAATTGCCTAGTGCATCCCTAAACACTGGACAGATGATAACCGCTTCAGGTAAGCGTACTTCAAAGATAATTTCAGCTTTCATCAGTAAACAATAACGGTGAATTCTCAACGCTGATATTACCATCTTGGTGGATAGTCGCCGTCAGGGAGTAGATGTTAGGCGGGTAGCTCAACGCTACAGCTTTTGAATACTGGTCAATACTGATAGGCCCATTATCTTCATGTGTTCCAAACATTAAAAAGTAACTAGGCTTGGGAGTAATAACCACATTCATATTTGGCTGACAGTTCACTAAAAACGCAGGATGCCCCGACAATGCAAGCCCAACTTGAGCCATACCACTCGGAACATTAGCTGACTCCTCAATATATAAGCTACCCGGAGAATCACCTTGTACTTGATCAGCAAAGTGGAACGCTTGATGACCTGAATCATAATCTAATGTAATTTTGTTATTCGTTTGCAAATCCGTTGGCACTATCTGCTGTGACTCATTAATTGAGTTAATTTGTTTCCACATAAAGGCCCACTGCATCTGCCAAGAAAAATCAGCTTTAACGCCTGGGTATAAAAATTTTGATAGCCATGCGTAAGTTTGAATATCAGGGGTATTGGCATCTGGTTTCTGGCAGAAGATCAGAACATCCCCTTCAGTCGTCGATTCGTTATTGACGATTAAATTATAGCTTGGAGCAGTCATGGTGAATTCCTTTTTAGTGTTTTTATAAAGTACCCTGCATTAGCACAGTACTAAGCTACGAACATTTGGCAGAGAACAGTGCTACACAACCCACCACTTCAATCTCTACGTTATCAAATCGCTCAGAAAGAGCACTCTCTAGGCCTTCAATATCATCTTGTTCATTAGAAAAAATGCCTTTCTTATTATAGAAATTCATTAATTTACGTGCCAACCAACTGCGCGGCATTCCACCCTGAAGAATGGTAGAACCAAAGACCTGACAGCCCGGCTTCATCAGTTTTACCAAGTGATCAAACACAACCGCCTTTTCTGTGATTGAACCTGGCACACAATGGAATAGGTAGTTAATTCCTATAGAGTCGAAAGGCTCCAATTTATAATTTATAGGCTCAAGAATATTTTGAACATACGTTTCAGGCTGATACCTGGCAATACGCTTAGAGGCAAACGCTAGCGTATTTGAGTTCATATCCATCAGACCAACGCGTGGATGCTGAGACGGAAAATGACAACGATCCGGAAAGTAACCCGTACCAACACCAACCTCTAAATGATTGTCGGAGACATGCTTTTTGTAATGCTGTTCAATTCTTACCGAAGGACACTTCCAGATAAAACTATTCGAAATACCCAAAACGACAATATCGTAAACCGACAGCGTCCCTTGGGTATACACCGCTTGACCAGCTTCAATCTCACGTTTAGATGGCTGCATCGACACTTCTCCTTTGTTCGAGTGAAGACTACTGTATAGGTCTCTACCTGCACACTCTTGTGCGAGCTGAAAATTTATAGCTCTCAGCTCTCAGCCATGTGGATATGTAGCCATGTGGATATGCGGCTATGTGTTATTGCCATTTTCGTTTTCATTTTCAAAGTGGGCAAATATCTCGGCACCGGTCATGTTCTGAGTCTCATTAGCGAAGTCATAATAATCTGGCTTTTCGTCAATAAAAATCTGATGACTAAAATTGAACGACAACTCGCCACCAAATAACCCAGCAGGAAAATGATACTGCTCAGCAGGTAATAAGTAGTAAAACAGACTCGTGCCACACTTATTACAGAAACCCCGCTCTGCCCACTCCGACGATGAATACCGAGTAATAAAAGACTCACCCGATACATTTATAAGCTTACCACTATCGATAGCCAACATTGGCCCACCTAACCATTTTCGACACATACTGCAATGGCATGCAGCAACTTCAGGCTTGGAAGTTGATAATTCAATCTCAAAATTAACGGAGCCACACAGGCATTTTGCTTTAGTTTGCATTAGTTATCTCTCCTTAGAATATTCGGTCAAACGTTTATTGGGTTCGTTAAGCGGTGGAAGATCTCGGTGCACTGTGCCAACTACCAGCACAGCGCATAGTGCAACATACAGTCAAGGTATTTCTCTATCCCAAACATCTGAATACCCGTTATTACCACAATGGATATGCAACGTTGTGTATATTCTTTCCAAAATATAGCCTAGATCCTTTTGCTCAATAGTTTCATCAACTATTTTCCAGTAGAACTTTGCTAAATCTGCTGTTTCTGTTTCACTACTAACACCAGACTCAATAACTTTTAGTATATTTGGATCTTCGAATTCATTGGCATAATAAACCAAGAGCTCTTTCTCTTTTATATCTTTAAACTCAATCATAAAGCTTCCTGTGCATCTCGAATTACAGACATTCTATCAGCAACCCACTCAAGCTTTGAACGTAGCTCTGAGACAGTCATTCTCTTCGTGGCCGCAAGGAGATAATGTTGTTTCCTCTTGTCTCTCGGGTCTACAATAAATTCTAAACCATCAGGAATATCCGCCTTCTCTAGCACCCAATATACATGAACTCCTTGACCCGGATTTCTCTTAGATTTCATCCGGTGAATACCCTTCAAGTGCTGCCAGTGCCCAGAAAATGAGAGTCCATGTTCAGCCGAAGGAATAATCCAACTCCCACAATTAGAGAAAACATAATCATCCCGTTGGATGCCATTTATAACTTCTCGATTTGTGCTATTTGGGTTGAGATGCAATGTTGGGTGCTCGCCCTCCATAATTGGCCTTGCAAACCATTTGCTAAGCCTTTTTATCGCATCCCTTAAATCTTCAGTGGTCTTAAATTGCTCCATGCTATTTCCTTGGAATTTAGAACATTAACGCACGCATTTTCGGCTGGTTTGGAGCGCAGCGGAAAACGAGTGATCTTGCCCCGATAAAACGGACACATGAATTTTCATGCTGCTATTCGTTCGTATTCCATCGGTGAACAATATCCAATCCCTGAATGCAGCCGCGTTCGATTATAAAAATCATTAATGTAACGACCCAAAGCATACTTCAATTCTTCACCGGATTGAAAGTTCGTACATCGGATTAATTCTGCTTTCAATGTATGAAAGAATGATTCCATATGAGCATTGTCAGTACATTTACCTGGGCGGCTCAAACTATGTAAGATGCCATGCCGTTTAAGATCCTTTTGGTATTCGGCTCCTCTGTACTCGACACCTCGATCCGTATGCAGCATAAGTCCCTTCTCTAGCTTTCTTTTCTTTATGGCAGTTGCCAATGTTCTTTTGGTTACTTCCGTCGTTCGTTTTGTGTCCAAGCTCCAACCAACAATACGGCGAGAATGAAGATCCATAACTGCTGATAAGTAATGCCACTGGTTTTTTACTTTGAGATACGTCACATCCGCAACCCATACTTTGTTCTTTGCTTCAGGCACCGCACCATCTGATCTCAGGTTGTCACCAGAGGCAAGGAAACGCCTCATGCCGGGTGCTCGGTAGGTTACTCGAGTAACGCGCGCGATTAAGCCCATCTCTTGCATCAAACGTGCTATACGCTTCCTGCTGACGCAAAACCCTTGATTTTGCAGTGCTTTCCAAACTCTAGGGCTGCCGTAGCGCCCTTCGACTTTGTCATACACCTTCTGGATTTCAATCTTTAGGAGTGTATCTTCACTTGTTCGGCTAGATTCTTCGCGCTTACGCCAATCGTAATAACCACTGCGCGACTCGCCAAGCAATAAGCACAGAGATTTGATCCCGAGATCTAGTCCGAATCTTTCGATGAATCGATACCTTGCTGATGTTCCTCCGCAAGAAACCGTTGCCACTTTTTTAGTAGGTCGACCTCCTGCTTTAGCTTACGGTTTTCAGCTTCCAAACGCTTAACTTTTGAGAGTTCTTTGGCTTGCTTAGAAGATACTTCAGTTACTTTTTTACGTTTATCCGCCACGATCTTGCCTTCACGATATTCTTTTCGCCATCGTGACAGCATAAACGGATGTATGTCGAGAGTAACGGCGACTTCTTTAACCTGAATACCTTCAATCAAACTCAACTGAACGGCTTTAACTTTAAATTCATTTGAGTACTGCCAAGTCTTTCTTGGCTTTGTATATTTTGGCATTGGACACCTCATCTGTTAGATTTTGGTGTCCGTTAGAGCGGGGGAAGATCAGAGTCCGACAACATGCGCTTGTTAGGGGCATTCATACCCCGTTCCTTGCTGATTTAATATCGAGAAGATTTATCTGATTAATCTTGTCTTTATGAATGATGATAGTAAGCCGTGCCGGATATTTGAATCGCATTTCGCTAATCCGGAAAGTCCAAAGCATGATCTTCAAGAGGTCCTCATCACTTATGGATTTATGGCCTTTTATTCGAGTAATTCCTGAGCCAAATATTGGCGTGGATACATTTTGTTGGGCATATACATTATTGACCTTATCCCAAAAGTTAATTAAGAACTCTAAGTACTCAGGCATAGTGAGCAAGGCTTTGTTATTCTTATCGAACTTGGAGAATGCAGTTAATAGATAGTCGCCATGTATACAAATGGTTCCTATTTGGTAACGATGAACCTTGCCCTGCGCTCTATTTGGGTTGCTTTCAATAAATTCATCGCTTTCAAATGCATAGTTTCTAATGTAGTCATCCAGATCAGAAACTGGGACACCGAGATGGTTATTGATAAATATGCCGTTAAGCGAGTTATCAGCAATTATTTTATTGTCCACTTGCGTGTCAAAATACTCGTTAAATGCAATCGCTTTCAGCCCTTTCTGCTGAAAAATATCACCAACTTTAATTGTTACATCGCTTTCTTCAACTTTGATATCAATCTTGTTTAAGGTGTTGGCCCAAATCCAAATTAAAATATAAATTACCACCAACAATCCTACGAAAATCCATCCATATAAAGATTTACAGTCCTTCGGAATATCAACGAATAAGACAATGAGAGATAAGGTTACACTTATATAAGAAGTGACCTTGAGGAAGTTTTCAAAAACCCTTTTGTCAAAGAAGCTTACTTTTGTCATCACTTGATTATGTGCCCGTCAGATAATTAAGGGTTATACCGAAAAATGCCTGGATCAACTTTGGTTGCTAGCATAAAGTCCGTGTCATTCAGGGCGCTCTTAATGAGGCTTTGTTTTAATGGCACATGGAGTGTTGGAACTTCACCCATTGAATCTCTGAATATCGGAAGCTTATCCCATAGGTTTTTAACGCTTGTTTTAAGGTTTCCGTTTGTTAGAAGACTCTCTTTTGAGTCATATTCGGGATATATCACAATGACAGGCAGCCCTTGGCCATTAATCCCATAATCAATTTCTTCCCTTAGTGCCCTTGAACTTACTGTATTGGAACTAAGGAAAAGAACGATGTTTTTTGAACTTCTAAGTCGTTCTCTTAGCCTTGGTTTTAACGTTAATTCCCAGTCACTGTTATCGCGGACGTTGTATGTTTTGTCATGCGAGTCATTGAAAGGGAAAGAAGAGTCCTTACCCTTCCAAGCTCGTAGCATGTTGTAATAGCAAAAGTCTTTTGTGGCATGAGCCCCTAGTGCGCTTGCGTTGAAAGGTTCCGCAACATAAAAGGCCGCGTAATTTCCGTTTCTATATGCCATTTTTTTCTCCAAAAGTTATATTGCCGATAGCTAGGCTTGGCCCCTAACGCCCGGCCTTGGGGCGCGCGCTTTTTGCGCGTCCCGCCACGATCTTGCCTTCACGATATTCTTTTCGCCATCGTGACAGCATAAACGGATGTATGTCGAGAGTAACGGCGACTTCTTTAACCTGAATACCTTCAATCAAACTCAACTGAACGGCTTTAACTTTAAATTCATTTGAGTACTGCCAAGTCTTTCTTGGCTTTGTATATTTTGGCATTGGACACCTCATCTGTTAGATTTTGGTGTCCGTTAAAGCGGGGGAAGATCACCAGTCCGCCAACATGTACTTGTTAGGCAATTTCATTCACTCCACTTGGCCTTAATGTGTTTACCAGTGCCCTTTCCAAAGCTCTTTCGATCGAGCATTTTTGCTTTAAACTCGAAGTCTTTGCTGATTTTCACGATAAGAAGTTTGCTGAAATTACCAGCTCGCTTCACTAGCACGGCATTGTCGGTCTTAAATGGGCTAATTGTTTTTATTTCGACGAAATCGTTTCCCAATTTGCCATCGGAGCCTCGTGTATAAGGCTTATGCCTTTTGATTCCGTATTTAGCTTCACCGTATAGCTCGCCAAGCTCTCCATAAATTGGCAGATGCCGACCTGTGACTTCGAAGTAATTTCGGGCGGTTTCAACCAATTCATATAGCAACTCCCAAAGCTCTAGAGTCGTTGGGTTCTTTGGCTCACTACCAGAATCCCAGCCCGCTTCATCGTTAATAAACTCCTCGATGTTATCCCAATCGCCATGCTCCCAAGGGTTATAGCCACAGGCAGCAGCATCCGCTATCTGCTCTGGGCTAAAGCCCTCATTATGCATATCGTGCAGAAAGTCCCAGTCGCTCATATGTTCCTCTTGCCTAACGAGCCTGTAGAAAAACATTCTTAGAAAAATCCATCTTTCTACGCTCCTTTG